>ENA-UOOH01000048-UOOH01000048.1-fermentation-metagenome-genome-assembly--contig:-NODE-48-length-122891-cov-34.590153_pt1 | contig 122891 bp, 115 predicted proteins | sample MGYA00245778_ERZ724025 | MGnify/ENA primary metagenome ERZ724025 (study PRJEB28704, sample SAMN03018313) | fermentation metagenome | biome: anthropogenic terrestrial biome; feature: soil... | reverse complement strand
ATCATCATAAGCTTTCAAGGTTCGGATTGAAAAGTAAAAAATGAAGCGGCTCACAGCCCTACGCAAAAGGCGTGAATTGCTTGACAAATGGGAGAAAACGGAGGGAATTTAATATGCCTCATAACAATCCTCGAGTTTGCCCTGTATGCGGCTGGGAAGATGATGGGGTTCAATTAGATGAACCTGATCTTGAAGGCGGCGCCAATGAAATGAGTCTGAATGAGGCACGGAAGCATACCGGCAAGGAAAGCAATTAAGATAATTTAAGCAGAATAAGTATCCGCCTTTCGGGGCGGATTTTTTATGCCCTGTTTGAGGGAGTGAGATAAAGAATGAAGTTCAAGGCATGGGAAGTTCGCAATTTGAAGGGAGAATCCCAATGAATTAAAAAGGATACTGTAAATCTCACAAACAAATATCTGTTCGGTTAAAAACCGAACAGCTTCGTTTTAAGCTCATTTTATTTTTGCTTTTTTAAAAATATAAAGTTGAAAACTATGGAAATCATAAACACTAAAACGAATAGATAACCGATTGGTAAAAGTGCAAACGGTTCAGCCAATCTCCCACCCGGCAAAACCTCCGCGCCGATAATATGGTAGGAAATAAAGCAAATCATTGCCGCCAAAGCTGAAACAAGCATAGAACCTCTTGCGAATGAAACTCTCTTATCCTTTTTCCATGCCGCGGAAATTCGTTTCATGACGTTTACATCTTCCTCTGACGCCGATGGCTTTTCTAAGCTCATCTTCAGTTTTTGCAATTCATCCGCGCACTGCGGGCATTGGTTTAAATGTTCCTCAACCAATGAACAGCTTTCTTTGCTGCAGATCTTATCATAATAGAGTGGCAGCAAATCTTTAATAACTTCACATGGAATTTTCATAACAATGCCTCCTTTAATTTTGCTCGCGCGCGATGATAAGTGACTCTTGCCCAGCTTTCCGTTTTTCCAAACAACTCGGCAATCTTACGAAATGACAGAGCCCCAAAAAAGCGGAGCATAAACACCTCTTTATATGGTTCCTCTAAACCATGGATGAGTTTGTGGATTTCATAAACATTTCCATCCGCGATTATTTTTTGTTCGAAATCATCGCCTGGGATATTAACCACATTATCAATATCTTCAAGCAGGTAGGGCTGCTTTTTTAAATATGAAAAATATGTGTTTTTCGCGATTTGGCAGAGCCAGACACTGATTTTACAATCTCCTTTAAAGGCATCGATTTTTTTCAGCGCCTTAAAAAACGTTTCTTGCGTGATATCCTCCGCGATGCTTTTATTTTTTGAAAGAACTAACGAATATCTGTATACATCCTTAAAATAGTTGGAGTATATTTCTTCAAATTCAGTCACATTTTCACCGCCTTTCCTATATAAGACCGTTGAGTTCGTATTTCGTTACAACATTACACAAATTTTTATTGGCTGATTGTAAAATGAAGCTGCGCCGCCGCACGCCGGAACGTAAAGGCAGCCGCGGACGAAAGACCGGATATTCGATGAAACGCGGGCAGGCAGTATATGAAGTGAACAGAAGCCATTGCCATAAACCGCATAAAATAGACAGCTGCCCAAAATTCATTAAAAGCTGGAACAGACATTCAAGCCAGATGATGGTGTGTACCAAAACGCTTTACTTTGAACCAACGATTTTTTACTTTTTCGTTTATCCGATTTTTTCATGGTGTCCGGGAATGCTTTATAGGGAATAGTTGCTCTTCCGAGAAAAATCAACGCAAAATAAATCAGGTAAAAAGTAGGGAACGGCCGCCCCCAGTCTAAATCCATTTCCGTAAACGGTGATTTGGTTTCTATAATTGTAAATATTTGTGACTCCATCGATTGATTTCATATTGTTAAACATTGCCTCGTTGCTTCTAGAAGCATAGAATGTGACTTTTTTGACACTCCGGATTTTTGCTTAAGTTCATCAACGGTTCCAGTTTCAAGGATACCGCCATTTTTCAGCAAAATAACTTTATCTGCAAGATATTCAACTTCATCCATAAAGTGTGAAATCATAAAAATAGTGATGCCTTGAGAATTGATGTCCTTTATGTAACTCCACAGATTGTGCCTTGCCTCCGGGTCAAGTCCGGTTGTCAATTCGTCGAGAAACAGGATGGCAGAATTGGGTATAAGCGCAAGTATTATGGACAATTTCTGCCTTTCACCACCGGAAAGAGAAGAAACGTATTTCCGCTTTTTCCCCTCCAGATGGAATTGATTCAGCAGCAATCTGTAGTCGGCAGGGGGATCAATTTTTCGCAGCCCTTCTATACATTCTATCGTGGAAGTTTTTCCCGAACCGTTCGGGCCTATAACTGCCAGAATCTGCCCCTTTTCCACCCCAAACGAAATTCAATTAACAGCAGTAAAGTCACCGTATTTTACTACCAAATCATTTACGGCGATATCCATAACTACTCCCCAATGGATTTTGGGATGTTGATGAAATAATCCCTTGATTTTGTAATCTGTGTCCATTGCTTAGGCTTCCGAATGCTGCTTCTTTGCCTTGACGAAATGAATTGCCTCAAAAATGATAATGCAAACTACGGAAAAGATAATACTAATCACCGACATATTCTGGTTTAATGCTGTTCCAGTCATTTTTCCGCCTGTTGTCGTGATCTCATAGATTGGAAATTGGAAGAACCGAACTGTATATGCCGTCAGGTCGGCGGAATGTGTGTGGAAATAACCGATAAAAATCAAAATACAACACAGTACCATTGAAATAATGATTCCAACCACGAATTCTAGAACGATGCGTAACAGCAGATTGTTTTTCACCTGTCGTTTCATAAGAAATTCCCCTTTTTTATATTATTTAGATGTTGATGAAAGCCCGGAATCCTGAGCTGGATTCTGTGAAGCACCGTTTCTAACAATTTTCTTTGTCTTCAGTTTCTCATTACGTTTCAGAAAAATCGTTAAAGCAACGGTGAGGATAGCCATGTAGATAATCGATAAAATCAGAAAAGTCCGGTCCCAATAAATTTTTTTGGTCCAGATATCGAAAAAATCGTTCATTGCATATTTCATGGGAATATAGGAAGCAATCTTCTTGAATGCACCCGGCATTTGGTCAAATGTAATGAACACGCCGCAGAACATGCAGGCTACAAACATAACAACCAGCCCGAGTGGCATTAGGATCTGCGTATTCTGAAATAAGAGAGCAAAAACGCCGCCAAGCATCAAGGCTGTAATTATCGCTAGGATATACTGAATTAGGAAAGCTTTTCAAATCTTATTAAATTGCTATTTAAAGCAGTCATAAATTTCTTCAAACAAACTTTACCACGGCAGGGAATAGATTACAAGCATTCGGTAAAAATTCTTTATTTGATATCATAAAGCCATGTAAACAGGGAGTAAAGAACTTCCTGCGGCAATACCACAATGGCAAACTAGACCGGGATTGGGATGCTGGCGCCGGAAAGCCATCTGTAACGCTGACTGGTATCAATCCGGCTGGAGAAAGCGTTTCGCCATGGGGTCACGCATGCGACGCATCTGTTCAATGCCATAAGCGGACTTCATCACCGTAGTCTCGGCGCGTGAAATCGGTGAAGACCGAAAAATCGGAAGCATAAAAGCTGGAAAGCAGGCCGACCTTGTTGTGATGGACAAAGAGTGGAACATAGTTTCAGTTATTAGAGGTGGACAATTCGTGAGGTAAAAGCAAATTCTATCTTAAAAGATGAAACGGTGCTTAGTTTTGAAGCTGCTTATTTTGTACTTCTGTCGGTACTTCGCAGGAAGGGGCAGACAGAAATACAATACGGCAAATTGCGCTTATGTGTAAAATGACCGGAACAGATATTCATCATTTGGGCGATTCCGGATGCCTTGGCATGGCACGTTCTGTAAAGCGTTAAATAAAGCAGCATCCATTAAAGAAGGAACCATTCGGTCCATACTAATTTATATTCCAACTTTATATTCCAACAAACAATCTTACTTCACTGAATTTTTTACAGGCACAGTTCGTCACATTTTCAGCTGCCCTTTTGTCACTTCTGGCGACCGCTTGTCTGTCAATGTTCATTTCCACCAAATGCCGCACTTCAACGTCTACACTGATCCTTTCCATCGTGAGGTTTGGTGCTACCTGGATATTCCCCAAGGTAACTCCTAAATACTTAGAAGTATAAATTTGCTCTGCGTTGACTGCCATATCTAACGCTATCTAATTGTTATATTTTATCCCAACTTATCTAAAAATAGGTTGACATAATTTCAACAACATGATATATTATCGCACAAACTAACAAATATTCCCAATATTGCTTAAATTGTTTTTTGCTTAGAACTTTCTGTATCGGTACATAAGTACATGAAAGTATATAATATTTATCACAAGGAGGTGATGATTTCGAAAAAAGTTTAAAAGCTTCTTGAGTGTAACTGCTTTTTAAGTGGTTTGTTTTTTTATTCCAGTGGCTTTGCTTGTTAGGACTGAACGAGGTATAACAATTTCCCGATTTTTTATTTTCGATATACTAACAATTAAAGAAGAACCAGCACTTATAAAGACCCCGCGCAATTGGAGCGCGGCTTCCCTATAAGTAGCTGGTTCTTTTCTTTTTATAACCATGATTTGTGTATTTATTCTTTGCAAATATAGGTTCGCTGCGGGCCGGCTGCCATTTCCCAGGCGTAGAGGCCGGCTTCGTCGGCCTCCAGGCAGAGGTCCGTTCCGCAGCCGAAATCAATGCCGACGTGCCCGCACTTTTTGGCGTACACCGTCAGCACTTTCCCGGGAACACCGGCGCTGACCAGCGCCGTGCGGTATGCATATCGGCTCATCTTGGAGGCGGCTGTATCAACGGAATCCCAGTCCGGACAGTCCACCGTACCGACAATACCGCTCCAGCCGTACCGGTTTTCCAGCACCCGCCGCAGACAGCGGGCCTTTTGCCCGACCAGAAGCACACTTTGTTCCTTGAAAAAGTCGTAGAATTCCTTTTTTGTACTTAAAATATAATTATCAAAAGCGTAAAACGTGTACGGTGGGCGGATATCATAAAACTGCAGTACCATTTCAGCCAAAGGGCGGAACATCCAACTGTTTGTTTGGGAAAGAATGCCGAGAAAATCGGTCTGCCGCAGTGCTTCCACCAGCCGCAGCCGGGCGTCTTCATTGGGCAGAAGTACACCACAGTAAGAACGGTCGCGCTGTGCCACCCACGGATAGGCTTTTTGGACAAAGTCCATGGTTAGGATGGCACCGTGTGCCGCAACCGTCGCTTCTCCGTCACCAAGCCGGACGGAAGCGTGTGCGCCACCGTCCGTGATGATTTCCTCCCATTTTTTTAGGAGTTCCATTTCATTTAAGTAAACCGACAATGGGGCAACTCCTTTCAGGCAGAAGATGAGCAGTTCTGCATATCCCGCATTACCTGGAGAATGACATTTCCCAAAAAACAGCCATGCCGCAGTTTGTGTGAAAGCCGCAGGCAATTTTTGTGCAGGCCTTGATAATCCTCCTCTGACAGGCTATTGACTGCGTCCGGCAGTTCATGCAGCGAAGAAATGACAATGCCTGCGTGTTTCCGTTTGATAAAGGCAGCCGTAGGCATCTGCTCACAAAGAATGACCGGCAGTCCGAGCGCCAGATAAAAAGAGGTCTTGTGTGAATTTGTGTATTTCAGGTATTCCGCGATTTTTCCGTGGCAGCCATCCAGGCTGTTCCCTTCCCAACAAAGCCCGAAACTGTCTGTTACTGCATCCGGCAGTTCGTCCGGCGGAAACTCACCGCAAAAGCGGCAGCCTGCGGACGGCTTCCACTTTTGGGTGTTGAGATTTGGTCCGTACAGGTGCAGCACAGTACCTTTCCAGTCGATTTTATCCAGCTGATACAGAAACGCTTCATACTTTAGGTTCCCGGCAAACGCAATCGTCGGCGTTTTGTGTCGTACCCTGCGGCAGCCGCTTTTTAGGGTATAGTCGAAAAGGGACATGGAATAAATGCGGGGAAGAGCGCCGTGTCTTTCCAGCACCGTTTTCATGCTGTCGTTTACGGCAATGAGAAAATCAAATTGATTTAAGGTGGAAATTTCAGCGATTCTGCCGGTCGTAAAGAAGTCGCCGAAGCGGATAGAATCCAAGTCATGAATGAGGGCCACCAGCCGATACTGCGGAAAGTGTACCCGCATGCAGTGAAGAAACCAGTCAAAATTAAAATCCTCAAATAAAATTTTGGGGTACTGCAGGAGCAAAATGCCGTCCTCATCAGCGGGCAGCGTTTCAGCAAGACAGCTTTCCATGCCGGCAAGAAAACGCTGCACCGGAATTGGGTGAAAACCCATTTGACTCAAAAAAATTCAACATCTTCAGCGGCTTTGCTCCAGGCGGTATTTTCGTGGGACGGATTCAGCGCGATAAAATAATTTTTCATACTGACACCTTCAGCCGGGAAAACTTTTTTACGGATTTTTTAAGACGAGAAAGAACGCGGAACCATGCTGTCACGGTACAGCTCCCCTACATAAAATAGAGTAAAATTATATTGTAAGGGAGCACCTGTCATGAGTTTGATTCCACACACCATACATTGCTGCTGGTTTGGGGGAAAGCCCCTGACCGTGCTGGCACGGAAATGTATGGACAGCTGGGAAAAGTATTTACCGGGATACCATATTATTGTTTGGAATGAACGACTGTTTGATGTGGAAAGCAGCCAATACACACGGGAAGCGTACAGCTGTGGAAAATACGCTTTTGTCAGTGACTATGTTCGTTTGTGGGCACTTTACTATTACGGCGGTGTTTACATGGATACAGACGTGGAAGTGCTGAAAGACCTCGGCGGTTTTATGAATTTCCATGCCTTCTCGGGCTTTGAGCAGGCGAACTATATTCCAACGGGCATTATGGCTGCGGTCCCGCGTCATCCGTGGATTGAGCGCATGCTCCGCTGTTACCGCCAGCGGGCTTTCCTTAAGCCGGACGGCACCATGGATCTTTCCCCGAACGTTGTGTTTATGACGGAACTTGCCGAAAAAGAGTTCGGCCTAAAGCGAGGAAACGAAACACAGGTATTAAAGGACGACGTGCATATCTTTTCCAATGACTATTTCTGTCCGATGGTGTGGGAAACACGGGAAATTAAAATGACGCCGAACACACATACCATTCATCACTTTGCTTATTCATGGAATGAGCCTGGCATCACGCCGATTCTGCCGGTTCCGCGGAAACCGGATGCATAGCTTTTTATAAAAGCACGGCGTTTTTAAGTGATGTTCTTTTTTGAAACACATAGATGGCTCTCAATCACTTGCTTCCAGCGCTGTTCCCACAGCCGCTTTGAAAAGCACTGTGCCACTTCCTGTGCATGACGGCCCATTTCCTCACGCAGTTTTGCGTTATCCGCAAGGCACAGCACCGCTTCTTTTAGAGTGTCCTTGGATACCTGAATCAGCAGGCCGTTAAAGCCATTGATTACAAGGTCGGTCAGCCCGCCCACCAAACCGGCAATGACGGGCTTGCCGCAGGCCATGGCTTCAATCAGCGAAAAAGACGTTCCCTCCGTGTAATAAGAGGGAATGAGAACAATGTCCGTATTCTGATACGCCAAATGCATATCTTCCATGCGGTACCAGCAGTATTCGATATTGGGATATTTTTGGGCAAGAATCCTCATTTGCAGTTCGGACTGCTCTAGTCCGCGGCCGACAAACGAAAAAACGATATCCGGACGTTCATCCGCCAATTCCTCCGCAATTTCTTTTGTTACGCTCCAGCCGCGGCCCGCCACCAGCCGGCGCGGGTACAGCACCCGGATTTTTCCATCCTCCTGTCGGCCGGTTTCTTCCGGTTTAAAGATGCTGAGGTCGGCATAATTTGGAATATACACTTTTTTACAGTCAATTTCCGGATTGACGGCTTTTAGCCAGTTGATGGTGTTGGTATCCACACTGACCAGCGTATCAGTTTGGCTGAGACCGGTGAACAGCCTGCTGTACCATTTTTCGGACCTCCACCACGGCCGCTCCGGTGAATCCCACCAGATGCCGTGGCTGATACATATTGAATTCGGAAAAACATACGGATAGGTGAGGTCCATGCTTAGGTAGATGTGCAGGTCATAGCTGCCGGTCAGTTCACAGAACCGCTGGTTCAGCGTTAGGAAGAAATCCTCATCAAAACCGGCATCTCCAATGCCGTAAATTGTAAATCCGTGGTACTCCTTTTTCCACTGCTGTTCACTGGAGGGCTGAAAGACGTCCGTCTGATATCCCATACTGACCAGCAGCTCTGCCAGCTCGGCAAGATAGCGTTCACCGCCGCCAAAAATGCACCTTTTGCCGTCCCACTCCAAAAACTGCGGCGTTACAATGGCTATTTTTTTCGTTCGGTTCGATTCTGCTTTCACCGGTTCGGGCAGGTCAAGCGTTATTTCCAGCCGGGGCCGTTGTTCTCCGTATGTTTTTCTGCTGCTGAGCAGGGCCAAGAGAGAATCATTTTGTGTTTCGTCTGCAGCTTTCAGCATGAGGCCATAGTTTGCTTCCGGGTGTTTTTGCCAGATACGCACAATGGAGGTCACGTCCGCACAGACCGGCTCAAAAACGGAGCAGCCCGCTTCCAGCGGCACATACTGTTTGTCACAGTTCGGCTGATGGCTGTCGGTAATGTCTATGTTGTTCCATGGTTCAGTGATGGGGTGCACCTCAAACAGGTTTTGCTGTTTCAGTTCGTCGTTTCGGGTGCAGTACAGCTTGAGAACCGCTTTGCTGATAAACGCGTTTTGGGGAATCTGGTCAAGACGGAACTGAAGAAAAACACGGTAAATAATTTTGTATCGAAAATATCCTAAAAAATAAAAATCATCCCTGCAAAAGTTGCCGTCCGGGATGGAGCTGTCTGTAAAAGTATCAGCGGTGGGGTACAGAGTCAACGATTTTTTCATGTAAAAATACCTTTCTGTTTAGTGTTGCCGGTATGGGGTTTCAGCAAAGCAGGCGGACGATTTCATCGGCAATGCGCTGACTGGCGCGGCCGTCACCGTATGGATTTACGGCGCCGCTCATACGGCGGTACGCTTCTGTGTCCGACAGCAGTTTGTCGGCGGCACAGAAAATGGAATCTTCTGCAGTGCCAGCTAGGCGAAGGGTACCGGCGGCAATGCCTTCCGGCCGTTCCGTTGTGTCTCGCAGCACCAGCACAGGTTTCCCTAGGTGAGGTGCCTCCTCCTGTATGCCGCCGCTGTCTGTTAAAATGAGGTATGCACGGCTCATCAGGTTGTGAAAGGTCACAACGTCCAGCGGCTCCGTCAGCAAAACATTTTTACAGCCCGCAAAGGCTTCTTTTGCGGCGCCGGAAATGGCCGGGTTCGGGTGCACTGGATATACGGCTTTTACATCGTCATACTTTTCTACAATGCGCCGGACAGCATGAAAAATATGCTGCATATTTGTCCCTAGATTTTCGCGGCGGTGGGCGGTCAGCAGCAGCAGCCGGCTGCCCGCGGCCCAATCCAGCACCGGATTGGAAAAGTTCGGCTGCACGGTCGTCTTCAGGGCATCTATGGCGGTATTGCCGGTTACAAAAATGTGGCTGTCTGGTTTGTGTTCCTGCAAAAGATTCTGCCGGGATTGCTCGGTCGGTGCGAAAAACAGGTCCGTAACGGTATCGACAAACTGCCGGTTTGCTTCCTCCGGGAAAGGGGAGTCCTTATGGTAGGTCCGCAGACCTGCTTCCACGTGTCCTATGGGAATGTGGCGGTAAAACGCGGACAGTGCCGCGGCGAAGGAAGTGGTTGTGTCGCCGTGCACAAGGACCAGCGCGGGCTTTGCGTCCTCTAAAACAGCGGGAAGGCCCAGTAGGACATGGGTGGTAATGTCCGAAAGCGTCTGCCCTTTCTGCATGATATTCATATCGTAATCTGGCTTTATGCGGAAGATGTGCAGTACCTGGTCCAGCATTTCACGGTGCTGTGCCGTTACGCAGACCATTGTTTTTAGAGAGTCCCTTGTTTTTAGTTCCTGTACCAGCGGAGCCATTTTAATGGCCTCCGGTCTGGTGCCGAAAATAGCCAGAACACTCTGTTTCATGTGCACCCCCGAAAATAAAAAGTGGAATGATTCATTCGAGTTCATTATATGTTTCTTATGCGGAATGGTGTTTTACAGCCCCAGCCGGTGCAGGCATGGCAGGAGCGGCTGCAGGCAGTTTTCCCATAGAAAAAAGCTGCGGATATGCTGCTGCAGGGCAGGCTGCGAAGGGCGGGAAAGTGCCGCAGCCAAAGTATTGGAAAGGCTGTCTTTTTGGTATGGATTACAATAAACAGCCAAGTCCTGAAAGTACTCGTGTGCACTTCCTATCTTTGTCGTCAGGACCTTTGTGCCGGCCAATCCGGCCTCTAGGCTTGCGAGTCCGGGCGTTTCCACAAAACTGCACAGTACATGCAGTGCGGCATTTTCAAAAACCGGCCAAAGCGCTGTTTCCCGCAGGAAACCGAGATAAAAAACATGGGGCAGTGCAAGGCACTGCTGTAGATACGGCAGGTCCTCCGCTTTTCCGGCAAGAAGCACATTCCAGCCGACGGCAGCGGCAGCTTGGCACAGGACAAGCTGATTTTTTCGTCTGCAGATACGGGCAGAACAGAACACATATGGCTTTCGGGCGGCAATTTCCCGGGGAAGGGGGAGCTTCTGCACTGGTTCCGAAGCGCCGCTGTACACAATGGTACAGGGAAAGTCCGTTTGGCAGTCGGTTTTCAGGCATGCGTATTCGGCAGTACTGGCTGGAAAGACCATGCTGCAGCTGGACAGAATCTCTCGGCGGAACTGTCGGTCATATTCCCACTGTGCCAGTTTTTCGGTATCCCCGCTGTACTGGTAGTAGCGGCTGAGGTCCCAGAAAATTGGTGTCAGCAAAAGCGGTTTTTTCAGCTTTTGTGATGCCGTAAAAAAGGCATACGTTTCCGTTAGGCGGGTGAGATTAAAAAGCCAGACTGCGTCACAGCGGCTGAGGTCCTCGTCCACGGAACGACAGATATGTACAGAAAAGCCGTTCCGGCTTAAAAAATCCGCCGTTTTCAGCAGAAACTTTGAGTCGCCCGCAAAGTTTGTAAGAAAATCGCTTCTGATGCAGAGAAAAAGGATTTTGCCTATCTTTCCTTCACCGCTTTTCATTTATTTCATATTGTGTAGTAAATATTTCCGAAAAAAATATTAGGAAGGAGATAGGCGGAACCATGAATGCAGACAATTTTTCCATCTGGATGCTGCAGGACAGCTGCCGGCTGAAACTGTGTGAAGAACTGGGGCCTGCTGTTTCAAAGGAATCCTGTAAATGCCTGTTTCTCACTGCAGACAGCGGCTGCGGGCAGTTTGGCCGGATTTTGCTGCCGGACCATCCAGTGGCAGTACCCATCTGTACCTCACGGGCAGAAATTAGGAAGGGCAGCTTTCATGTCAGCCGCATAGAGGTTCTGAATACGCTTCCATCGCCGCTCTGTCAGGGATACTGGCAGGCTGAACTTCTTTTTTCTTTTGAATTTTTTCTGCAGTTTTTTGACTTTAATGGCAAGCCATTTAAAATTGTATGCTTTTCAAACGCGTTTGATGAACCAAAGCCCCATCAAATAGAAAAAATGTATCTTCAGGCAGGCATACAGTACCGCCGGACGGTGATGCTTTACGGTGGAAAAGAACCGCCAATCCGCATTTTTACGGCGCCTATGGGTGCCCGGTTCGGTGAAAAAAGTCCACGATTTGCGGTGGAGGCGGCCGCACTGCCGCTTCGTTTGCGGTTAAAGCCTGCGTGCTGTGCCTGCGGCGCCTATGAAGAACCGTGTTTACATGTATATGTAACAGCCGGACTGCTTAGTTCCGTCCGATTGCTGCGCAGTACCTGCTGTCGGCTGTCGTACAAATGTACCGTGCCACGGACGTGCAGCAGTCTGCCGGCGGATAGCTGTGCATACTTCCGCAAAATAGAATTCCCGCGGGCGGATTTTTATCCAAAGTAAACAAGGAACGGTATCTGTGATTTATATCTGGTCCGTGAATACTGCATATCATGGGTTGTTGACGAAAACCGACGATATAGTTCCATGAAAACAGGGAGTGATGATGTGGACTTCACAAATAAAGTAATCGATTTTCTGGGTGACAGCATTACCGCCGGGGACGGTGTCACAGATGAAAAGAATATTTATCCGAACGTATTAAAGAGAAACATTCCCCTTGCTAAGGCAAATAATTACTCGGTGAGCGGTACACGCATTGCTGGCCAGCTGCATCCCTCCATGTATCCGGACTGGGACGTCCAGTATTTTGCTGAGCGGGCGAACGCGATGGACAACAGCGCGGATGCCGTTGTGGTCTTTGGTGGGACCAACGACTTTGGGCATGGCGATGCTCCTTTGGGCTCGCTGAGGGACCGTACCATGTTTACATTTTCTGGTGCATGCCGTCTGCTGATGGAACAGCTTATCCGCAAGTTCCCGCTGGCGACGATTGTATTCATGACACCGCTGCACCGAATGGACGAGGACAATCCGAGGGGAGAAGGCTATAAAAAGACGGACTATGGGCCGCTTTCCGCTTATGTGCGTATCATTCAGGAGGTGGCGCAGGATTATGCCATTCCGGTACTGAACCTGTATGCTGTCAGCGGCATTCAGCCGAAAAACAGCGTGCTGCGGGAAAACTATTGCCCGGACGGCCTGCACCCGAATGACGCAGGACATTGTCTCATTGCCCGGCGGCTGCAGGGATTTTTAGGTACGCTTTAATTTTCATTTCGGCGGCACTGACGCCTCGGCGTACAGTGCTGTTTTGCTGTTCCATTGCTTTTTAACGGAGGGAAAGGTATACTGATTGTTGTACGACAGCAAACGGCATTTTTTACACTGCCGCATATTTTCAGATGAAAGAGGAAATTTCACACCATGTATGAACATATGACAACAGAACTACTGGATTTTTTGCAGAAAAGCCCGACCTGCTATCATGTAATAGCAAATCTGCGAACAGTGCTTATGAAGGCTGGCTACACGGAACTTTCCGAGGGGGCACATTGGTCCCTTGCGGAGGGAGGCAAATACTTTGTTGCACGCAATGAATCGTCACTCATTGCGTTCCGTGTTCCGAAAAAGGACTTTATTGGTTACCAAATAGCCGCTTCACACAGTGATTCTCCCAGTTTTAAAATCAAAGAAAACCCAGAGATGGGGGTTGAAAACGCATATGTCAGGCTGAACGTCGAAAAATATGGCGGTATGCTGTGTGCGCCGTGGTTTGACCGGCCTCTGTCTGTTGCGGGCAAGCTTATCCTGCGGAAAGGAAACCAATTTGTCAGCCGGCTTGTCAATGTCGACCGCGACTTTGTCATGATTCCGAGTTTGGCAATTCACATGGACCGCAATGCGAACAGTGGCCATGCCTATAATCCACAGAAAGATATGCTGCCGGTTTTGGGCGATTTCAGTGCTAAGGGGACGTTTATGGATTTTATCGCTGAAAGTGCCGAAGTGGACAAAAGCGCGATTGTGGGCAGCGACTTGTTCCTGTACAGCCGGACCCCCGGCACCATATGGGGTGCGCATCGGGAATTCCTTTCGGCGGGCCATTTAGATGACCTAGAGTGCGGCTACGCGGATTTTCGTGGCTTTTTGGACGCAAAGGAGAATCCAAACAGCGTTCCTGTCTTTACGATATTCGACAACGAGGAAGTCGGAAGCGGCACCAAACAGGGGGCCGATTCCACGTTCCTGTCGGATACGCTGGAGCGCATCGGTATTGCCTGCGGCCGTACAGCGGAGCAGAACCGCACGGCCATTGCTTCCAGCTTTATGATTTCCGCGGACAATGCACATGCGATGCACCCCAATTATCCGGATAGGGCAGACCCGGTCAACCGTCCCCGTATGAACGGCGGCATTGTCATCAAATACAATGCAAATCAAAAGTATACAACGGATTCCGTATCCGCCGCCATTTTTAAGGCTGTATGTGAGAAGGCAGATGTGCCATGGCAGGAGTTCCTCAACCGTTCCGATATGGCCGGCGGTTCGACGCTGGGCAATATCTCAAACGCGCATGTTTCCTTGAATACAGTTGATATCGGTCTGGCACAGCTGGCCATGCATTCCCCATATGAAACGGCCGGCAGCCAAGACCCGGCTTATCTGGCGCAGGCCATGCGCACCTTTTTCTCCATGGCTCTTCGCGAGGAGGGCCACGGTTCCTACGCACTCTGCTGAGAAGCATCAGAAAATACATAAAAAATCCCCGGCACAGCGGCCGGGGAAACAAAAACAGTGGAAAGCGCTATTCTTCAGCGCATATTTTCTGCTGCTTTTTCTTTTTGTAAGGATTTTTCTTTAGATAATCAAAGAAATGATCCGTTTCCTTTTTTACAACATCGGAAAGAGAGAACAGTGCAATCAGGTTTGGGAAAGCCATTAGGCCGTTTACAATGTCTGCCAATGTCCAGATGGAATTTAGGGCGAGGAAAGGACCTGCTGCAAGCGCAATAATGTACAGCCAGTTGTAGGCAATGATGGCCTTTTTGCTGCCGGAGGACAGGTAAGAAATGCAGCGGGTACCGTAATAGTTCCAGCCAAGAATCGTTGTAAAAGCAAACAGTGTCAGGCAAATCATCAGTAGGAAAGAGCCGACGTCCGGTGCAAAGAAAAAGGCTTTCCGGAAAGCGTTGTCGGTAACGAAGAAGCCTTCCAGTCCCTTCACTTTGTAGGCACCAGAGGAAACAATGCACAGGCCCGTGAGGTTGCAGATGATAATGGTATCAAAGAAAGTACCAAGCATGGAAACCAGTCCCTGCTGTGCAGGGAAAGCCACTTTGCCGGCGGCCGCTGCAATGGGGGAGCTGCCAAGGCCGGATTCGTTGGAAAAGATTCCGCGTGCAATGCCGTTGCGGATAGCTTCTGCCACCACAGCACCGGCAAACCCGCCGGCTGCGGCTGTTCCGCTGAAGGCACCGTGGAAGATTTGATCAAATGCGCTGCCGATGTTTGCGCCATTGTAACAAATGACATACACAGCACTAATGATATAAATCGCAAACATAGTGGGAATGATTTTAGTCGCCACAGCGGAAATACGCTTCAGACCGCCGATGATGACAAGCGCGGCCAGCAGCGTGATGACTACTGCCGCGATAACGATTGTCCAGGAATAATTGCTGCCGAAAAGGGAAACAGTGTTGGCCTTTTTCGGGTCGAAAAAGTTCTGTATACCGCTGGTAATACTGTTCATCTGCGTCATGGTGCCGATACCCATCAGACCGACCAGGCAGCCGAAAACGGCAAACAAAGCTGCCAGCCATTTGAAGCTGTCCCCGAATTTTTCTTTCATGCCGCGTTCAATGTAGTAAAATGGCCCGCCAAGGACGTGGTTGTCCTTGTCAATGCTGCGGTACCGCACCGCAAGCGTAGCCTCAGCGTATTTGGTGGCCATACCGAGACAGGCGGCCAGGACCATCCAAAACAGTGCGCCCGGTCCGCCGGCCGTAATAGCCGTGGCAACACCGACAATGTTGCCCGTGCCTACAGTTGCCGAAAGAGCCGTGCATAATGCACCGAAACTGGAAACTTCCCCTTTTCCTTTGCCTTTCCACATCATGAAATGGAACGCTTCCGGCAGATGCCGGAACTGAATCCCTTTCAGCTGAATGGTCAAGATAGCGCCGACCAGAAGAATTAGCACGATGAGTGGAATTCCCCAGATACAACTGTCAATTTTCGAAAGCCATGCGTTTAGTTCGTTTTCCATCATTCTTCCCTCCGTCAATGAAGTGCAAAATCCGCAATTTGGAATTTATTATAGCATGTTCCACACTTTATAGCAATGAAGCATGAAAGAAGAAGAACAATCTTCACGAAAAAAGTGCGCCTTTTGCCACTTTTAGGAGAAAAAGCAGCTGAAATAAACCGCGGACCGCACCAAAAGCAGGCTGTGATGCAATCGGTTTTTTCGGAGGAGAATCTGTGCTTTTTCGTTCCATACCATTCATATACTGGAAGGAGAAAGGACAACCGAACAAAGGAATGGGCCGTGCGGCCCGGAAAAAAGATACGGGAGATGGGAAGATGGTCATTTCACTTTTTCACAGACACAGGCAGGGACTGGCCGTGCTCATGCTGGCAGCGGCGGTTTTGGTAACGATGGCCGTAAAACGGGCGGATATATCGTCTGCCGGAAAAAGTTCGCCTGTTTCCAGTACGGCGGAAAGCGCACCGCCGGCATCTTCTGCGTCAGGCGCAGCCGCCAGCGGAAAAACAGCTGCGGCGGCGGCAACCGGAGGTCAGGAAATGCGCGCGGTGTGGGTGCCATATTACACGCTGGATATGTCTGGACAACAGCAGAAGGGAAAAGACGTTTTTCTGAAACACTATACGGAGATTGTACAGAATGCAAAGGCACGCGGCATGAATGCACTGGTGGTGCATGTGCGTGCTTTCAGTGACGCTATGTATCCCTCTAAGCTGTACCCGTGGTCACACTTGACTGGTTGTACACAGGGCACTGCGCCCGGATATGACCCCCTGAAAGAGATGGTGCGTATTACACACGGCGCGGGACTGCAGTTTCACGCGTGGATTAACCCGCTGCGGGTGCAGCTGGGCGCGGCGCCCTCCATTTTGGCGGAAGGCAACCCGTGGAACCGCTTTTCCAAAGATTCGGCGAAGGCCGGCTGGGCGGCCAGCTGCAAAAGCGGAAAATATTTGGACCCCGGCTGGGAGGGTGTACGGCAGTATATCGCGGACGGCGCCGCCGAGGTGGCGGCAAATTACGATGTGGACGGCATTCAGTTTGACGACTATTTTTATCCGGAGGATAGCGATGACTCGTTTGACGCTGCTTCCTACCGCGCATATTGTGCCGGAAAAAAAGCTGGGGAGGTACTTTCCCGGCAGGATTGGCGCTGTGCCAATATCAACGACCTGATTTCCCGCACATATCGCGCCATAAAAAAAAGCCGCCCGCAGGCGGTTTTTGGTGTTTCACCGCAGGGCAACTTAGAAAATGACCGAAAAATCGGCGCGGATGCGGCAGCATGGTGTCAGGCAGAGGGGTATGTGGATTATGTCTGCCCGCAGGTCTATTATAATTATAACAACCCCATTTTGCCGTATGAAAAGGCCGTGCATTCCTGGCGCAGCCTGGTTACGGCAAAAGGTGTGAAGCTTTACTTTGGTCTGGGAATGTACAAGGCGGACACCAGTGCGGACAGCGGTTCCTGGAGCGGCAGCACGGACATTATTGCGCGCCAAATAAAAACCGCGCGCGCGCAGCACTGTGATGGGTTTATGCTGTTTGCGTATGATGATATGATGGCGCCCGGCCGTCAGCAGGAGGTGCAGAATGTGATGAAGATGTTCTCTTAAAGCTGACCTGTCAGTGTGCCGCGGCAGCTGTCCTCCAGCGCTTCGGTGACCTTAACCGGCAGAATTTTTCCGGTCAGCTCTTCGGCAGAGGAAACCAGTACGGACGTGTAGTTCGGCGTATAGCCTTCCAAGGCGTCGTTTTCCCGGCGGCGCTCAAACAGGACCGGCTCAGTTCGGCCGACTTGCTGCTGTAGGAACGCGCGGCGCGTTTCCTGTGTGACGGCAATCATCTGGTGACAGCGGTTTTCTTTTTCCGACTTTTGTATTTGTCCCGGGAAATCTGCCGCGCGGGTGCCAGGACGCTGGGAGTAGGGGAAAACGTGTACTTTTGCAAAGGCTATTTCCCGGGCAAAAGCAAGACTTTGCTGGAACTCCTCCTCCGTTTCACCGGCAAACCCCACCATAATATCGGTCGTAATCGCAGCATTGGGGAACACCCGGCGCAGGTTTTGCACAATGGTCCGGTACTCGTCCGCTGTATAATGGCGATTCATGCGTCTTAGGGTAGCGTCACAGCCGCTTTGCAGGGACAGGTGGAATTGCGGACACAGCTTTTCCTGGGCGGCCAAGCGGGCGATTACTTCCGGTGAAAGCTGTTCCGGCTCCAGCGAGCCGAGCCGGACACGCTGAATTTCCGGGACAGCACAGGCGGCGTCCACGGCATCACACAGCGTCAGGCCCAAGTCCTGCCCGTAAGCCGGCAGGTTAATGCCCGTCAGCACAACTTCCCGATAACCATGTTTTCCTAACTGCGCCAGTTCCGACCGCAGGTCTTCCAGCGGTTTGGAGCGCACACGGCCGCGGGCATAGGGAATAATGCAGTAGGTGCAGAAACGGTTGCAGCCGTCCTCAATTTTTACAAAAGCACGGGTGCGCTCATAAAAATCAGTAACCTGCATTTTTTCAAAAGTTTTACCGTGCGGCTCAATATCCACAATGCGCTGGTGCGTGGAGAGGTAATTAAGGATATGCTGTGTCAGTCCGGACCGGTTGGCGTTTCCCAACACAATATCGGCATCCGCAAGGGACGCCGCCCGCTCCGGAAAAGCCTGTGGCATACAGCCGGTCAGTACCAGCACGGCGTCTGGATTTTCCCGACGGGCACGGTGCAGGGCCTGCCGAACCTTGTGGTCGCTTTGAGCGGTTACGGTGCAGGAGTTGATTAGAATGACGTCGGCTGGACCATCACATATGGTAAAACCGGCCTGTGCCAGCTGCGCCAGCATGGCTTGTGTTTCGTATTGGTTGACTTTGCAGCCAAGTGTTATGGCGGATACTTTCAAAATGAGAAACCTTCTTCTTTATATAACGTATCAATAAAAACACAGTTATCCCTGTGCGGCTTCGGCGTCCTCCACCTGCTGTGTCAGAGTTTCCCACTCCTGAAGCAGGTGGTCGTTCTCCGCCTTGGCTTCTTCCAGCCGTTTTGTCAGGTCCATAGCCTTTTCATAGTCGCTGGCGGTTGCCGGGCTGGAAAGCTGCCCGTTCAGTATTTCCATTTGCTTTTCCACTTCATCAATGTGGTCTTCCAGCCGCCGCAGCTGTGCCTTCTGTTTGCGCAGGACGGACTGCCGTGCCTTGCGCTGCTGATAGTCGTTTGTCTTTGGCTGTCCCGCTTTCTGCACTTTTTCTTCCTGCTCCTGCTGTTCTTTGCGCTGCTGCAGAAAACTGTCATAGCTGCCGGTATAGGGAATGACGCCCTCCGATGTCAGCCAGTAAATGCGGTCAGCCAGCTGATTGATAAGGTATCGGTCATGGGAGATAATAAACAGAGTCCCCTCGTACTGCTGCAAGGCACTTTCCAATGCCTCCGTTGAGGTGATGTCCAAATGGTTGGTCGGTTCGTCCAGCAGCAGAAAGTTTGCTTTTCCCAGCATCAGATGCAGCAGCAGCACACGGGCGCGTTCGCCGCCGGAAAGGGCGGAAACGGGCTTGAATACATCCTCGCCGTGAAATAGAAAAATAGCCAGAGCAGAGCGGACCTTGGTTTCCGTCATCTGCGGGTACAGATCCCATATTTCATCAATGACACGGTTCTGCATATTCAGGCCGGTCTGCAGCTGGTCATAGTAGCCAATATGTACATTGGCACCGAAACGAATCGTTCCGCTGTCCGGTTTGTATTTTCCCAACAGTGTTTTTAATAAAGAAGTCTTGCCGCAGCCGTTTGGCCCCAGCAGGAACACGCGCTCACAGCGGTGCAGATTCATGGAAACGTTGCGGAAAAGGGGACGCTTATGAAAGGACAGGGAAAGATTTTCCGCGGTCAGCACATCGTTGCCACTGCGTTCCGGCGTAGGGAAAGAGAACTGCAGGTGTTCTGCCTTTGCCTCCGGTGTAACCAGCGTACTTTCCAGACGGGCAATGGCTTTTTCTTTGCTTTCCGCTGTTTTAATGCTCTTTTCGCGGTTCCAGCGGCGCAGCTGGGTGACAACGCCCTCCAGCCGGTGAATCTCCCGCTGAGTATTTTCATACTGCCGTTCTTCCGAAAGGTCATTTAAATCTTTCTGTTCCTGAAAGGCAGTGTAGTTGCCTTTATAGGTAGTTAGGTGCCCACTGTGCATTTCAAAAATGCGTCCGCACAGCCGGTCAAGGAAATAACGGTCATGAGAAATGACGATGAAGGCACCGTTCCAGCTGCGCAGAAAGTCCTCCAGCCACTCGACGCTGGTGATGTCCAGGTGGTTGGTCGGTTCGTCCAACAGCAGCAGATTCGCACCGGAGAGCAGCATTTTTGCCAGCTGCAGCTTTGCCCGCTGACCGCCGCTGAGCACCCGAACCGGCTGCCCCATTTGCTGGTCAGTAAAGCCCAGCCCCAGCAGGGCGCTGCGTGCCCGTGCACGGCAGGTAAGTCCGCCGCCCTGTACGAAACGGTCATTCAGCGTGGTTTGCCGCTCAATCAGCTTCTCGGTGGGGTGGGCGGTTACGGCGTTGTTTAGTTCATTTAGTTCGGCTTCCATTTTCAGCAGGTTGGAAAATACGGTTAATACCTCGGCGTAGGCGGTGTGGTCCAGGTCGCGGCAGACGTGCTGTTCCATATAGCCGAGAACCGTATTTTTCGCCTTGTAAAAGTTGCCCGCGTCGGGTGTATATTCACCGGTCAGTGTTTTAAACAGCGTTGTTTTGCCGGAGCCGTTGACGCCGACCAGCCCAATATGGTCACTCTGCTGTACCTCAAAGGATACATCCTGAAAGATGACATTTGTTCCAAAGCTTTTTTCAAGGTTGCTTACGCCAAGTAGTGCCATGCTTTTTTCGCTCCAATATGTATTTTGAATCTGTTTTTCAAATGATAAAAGAGAACAATATGTACAGGCCCAATAGGGCCTATCTTTGTTATTATACTGAAACCTGTCGGTAAAAGCAAGTTTACAGCATTCCTTTCAGCTGTTCTATCGTTTGTTCTTCTTTCCGGATAAGGTTCTCGGCCAGCGTGCGTGCGTTGCTGCTTGATTTTGGCATATCGTTCAGGCACTGCTGCAGGCTGATAATACCCATTCCCGTACCCTGCACCATCATTTCTGCAATGTGTTCGGCGGAGCTGTCCGCCAGCGTGTTCATCTGCACGCCGCTCCACAGCATGGCTTTCTTCATAGGGCCGGTTTCATTTTTCGGCTCTTCACCATTTTCCTCCAGCATCTGCCGGGCTTTGTAGCCGGTCTGTTCATAGGTTTTGCGCTGTGAAAAAAGCTGTGTGCGCATTTGGTCGTCATGCACTTTTGGCAGCAGCAGATTTACGGCTTCCTGTCCCATAGAGCATACTTTGCAGATTTCATCTAGTATTTCTGTGTTTTCTTCCGGCAAAATAATCGCCTCCCGTGTTTATTCTGCCCGCTGCGGGGCAGTTTAATCTGGACGGAAGACCTTTTCCTGTGGTATAATAAACAATGTCTAAATATAGGTAAAAGAGCTTTGCAAAAATCATTTATGAAAAAAATATTGCTAATCGCCACGGGGGGCACCATAGCTTCCCACAAAACAAAAGATGGGCTGACACCGTCCCTTACATCGGAGGAACTGCTTCACTATGTACCCAAAACGGCGGAATTTTGTCAGGTGGATACCCAGCAGATTCTCAGCCTGGACAGCACCAATATCCAGCCGCGGCACTGGCTGCTGATGGCTCGCACTGTGCAGAAATACTATCGGGAATACGACGGATTTGTCATCTGTCACGGTACCGATACCATGGCTTATACAGCGGCGGCGCTGTCTTATCTAATTCGTGACCCGGACAAACCGGTGGTCATTACCGGCTCTCAAAAGCCCATTGATGTGGATGTAACCGATGCCAAAACAAATTTGGAGGACAGCCTGCTGTGGGCCTGCAGGGGAAGCGGCGGTGTGTGCATTGTGTTCGGTGGAAAGGTCATTGCCGGAACCAGAGCGCGCAAAAGCCGCACCAAAAGCTACAATGCCTTTTCCAGCATCAATTTTCCGGACCTCGCGGTTATTCGGGACGGAAACATCATCCGGTATATTTGTCCACAGCCGGCCAAAGGACCGTTCTTTTCCAGCCAGCTGGACAGCAGTGTTTCTGTGCTGAAACTGACGCCGGGCCTTTCGGAGGAAACGTTTGCGGCGGTTGGAAACCTGTGTGACGGGCTGATTGTGGAAAGCTACGGTGTCGGCGGTATTCCGGACCTGTATTCCTGCGCACTGGAACGCCTTACCCGTGATGGAAAAATCGTCGTTGTAGCCACACAGGTTGCACATGAGGGCAGCGACATGGCGGTGTATCGTGTCGGCCATGTTGCCAAGAAACGCTTTGGCCTGCTGGAAACGTATGATATGACGATAGAGTCCACCGTGACCAAACTGATGTGGGTGCTTGCCCAAACGCATGACCTGCAGGAAGTACAGCGGCTGTTCTACCAAACCATCAATTATGACGTCCTCTGGGTGCAGTGATTTTTTCTGTACCTGCTTCAACATAGAAAACCAGCACTTGCTTTGATTTGACAAGAAAAAACAGGGGGTGCTCTTTTGCAAGTAGGAATTTCGACTGCGTGCCTGTATCCGGCTTTGCTGGAAAAAAGTTTGGCGGCACTATTGGAGATGGGGTTTCGGCATTTCGAGTTTTTTTTCAATACATTTAGTGAACTGCAGCCAGCGTATGTGCGCAGATTGTCCCATATGATGCAGCAGTACGGTGCAACCGCGAAAAGCGTGCATCCGTTTACTTCCGGATACGAAAGTTTTTTGCTGTTTTCCGGGTATGAAAGACGCTTTGATGACACACTGGAGTTTTACAAATCTTATTTTGAGGCGGCTAATCTTTTGGGTGCGGACCTGCTGGTTCTGCATGGTCAGCGGCTGGAACGGCAAAGTGATATGACACAGGAAGCGTATTTCGAGCATTACCATAAACTGCTGGAAACCGGCCGCTCGTTCGGTGTGACCGTTGCGCAGGAAAATGTGAACCGCTTCCGCAGCAGTGACCCGGCATTTTTAACGCAGATGCGGCAGTATCTGCACGATGACTGTGCCTTTGTGCTGGACATCAAACAATCCGTGCGGGCAGGGTACAGCCCGTTTCAAACCTGTGCGGCCATGGGGGAGCAGCTGGTACACGTACACATCAATGATAACTGTCCCGGCAGGACTTGCCTGCTGCCCGGATTTGGCCAAATGGATTATCACAGGCTGCTGCATCAGATGGCACGCCAGAATTTCCAGGGTGATTGTATGATGGAGGTTTATCGGTCCAGCTTTCACCGAAAAGAGGACCTGCTGCAGGCAAAGCAGACAACGGAGCAGCTGCAGAAGGAATATGAGCAGCTGACGGCTGTACCGTGCGCCTGCAGTTCGGAGAAAACGGCGGATACCCCCGCGGCGGGGGCGTGTTCCTACTGACAGAGAGGGAGAAAGAAACATGAAATGCCCGTACTGCGGTTATGATGAAAGCAAAGTAATTGATTCCCGCCCAACGGACGAGGGAGAGCGCATTCGCCGGCGTCGGGAGTGTATGAAGTGCGGTAAGCGTTTCACAACCTATGAAGTCATTGAAACGGTGCCACTGATTGTCATTAAAAAAGATAAATCCCGTGAAGTATTTGACCGTAGCAAACTGCTGCGCGGGCTGCTGCGTGCCTGCGAGAAGCGTCCGGTTTCTCTGGCAACACTGGAGCATCTGGTGGATGAAATTGAAGCAAAGCTGCAGAATTCTTTGGACAGGGAAGTGGAGTCCTCCCAGATTGGTGAATATGCCATGGAAAAGCTTAAGGATATTGATGAAGTGGCCTATGTGCGGTTTGCTTCTGTTTACCGTCAGTTTCAGGATATCAACACGTTCATGGACGAATTAAACGACATCCTTCGTACCCGTCAAAAAAAGCGGAAAACGGACAATAATAAAAAACAGTAAAAAAGAACTGCCGCAAGCATTCCATTTTTGAAATGGATGCCGCAGAGCAGCTTTTTTATTGCTTGATTTTGATGGATAATTATAAGATGTTCTGCAGCAGTGGAAATTCGCTTTCCTGCAGATTTCGTGCCAGTGTTTCTCCCCGTGCGCATTCGCTTTCAAACTGGCCGGGGTTGTCACACTTTGACAGGTCCGGCAGGGTGGCAAGCGTTTGGTCAATTACCTCCAGACGGGAGTGCGGCTGAAATGTGCATAAAATCTGGTGGTCTTTTTCCCATTCTTCAAAGGCTTTTTTGCTGAGTGTATATGCCTTTTGTGTGTCGCCGGTTTGGGCTGCATGATCCGCTTCCTGCAGTGTTTTCGTCAAGTCGTTGGTCAATGTCTGTGTTGTTCTCCGTCCGGCGGAGCACAAAGCAAGGGATACGGCAAACAGTACGGCGCCAACTACCATCCGCTTCATACGCATTTCTCCTTTGGTATGATTTGATAATCACCTTTTGTATTGGCCGTCATAATGAAAATATCTTCTGCACGCACATTCTGGTGCCGCAGGGTTTCCTCCAGCCATTTTTCGCTTTTTCCGCACACCTGCAGGGAAGTGTTGCTGACTACGCCATCACTGACGACAACGGTTTCAATGCTGGGGTTCGGTACGGCAATACCCAGCATTCCTGCCGTGGGCTGCTCCTTGTCCGGCTTTTTAATAATACTTATGCGTCCGTCTGTTTCCACGATGGCATAGGCAACATCTTTCAGGGAAAAAACGTTTTTTTCACGCAGTTGTTCAAACAGGTCTTCTGTTGTCAGGCGCAGCTTGCGCATTTCGGACTGCTGAACAGTGCCATCATCAATAATCACAATGGGTTTGCCGCAGATGAGTTTTCGGAATTTTCCGCTTTTCATCATAGACCAAGAAGTAAAAAGTTCGCATACAACCAGAACCATAATGGGCAGAACACCGCTGACCAGTGGCTGTCCGCTGTCCTGCATAGGAATGGCGGCAATATTGGAAATCAACAGTGTTACCACCAGCTCGCTGGTTTGCAGTTCACTTATCTGCCGCTTGCCCATCAGCCGAACGGCCGCAATAATCAGGATATACAATAAAAGAGTGCGGATGAACGAAATCGTCATGTTTTATCACCGGCAGTAGTATGCGCAGAAATGTGTGCGGCCATACACCAAGCCGAAACAGAAAAGAATCCGGTACCCGATTTTCATCGGATACCGGATTCTGTATTCTTCTAAAAGCCGAACTCAGTCACTGCTGAACGGCAGCAGTGCGAGATGACGGGCACGCTTGATGGCAATGGTCAGCTCACGCTGATGACGGGCACAGGTGCCGGTCACACGACGAGGCAGAATCTTTGCACGCTCGGAAATGAAGCGGCGCAGCTTTGCGACATCTTTGTAGTCGATATGCTCGACCTTATCAATGCAGAAGCTGCAAACTTTGCGGCGGCCCTTGCGTCCACCGCGGCGATTATCTCTATCAGCCATAATACTGGTAACCTCCTTAAGTTAAAGTAAAAGAACAGTCAAATTTCCTTAGAACGGCAGGTCGTCGTCATCAGGAAGCGGCTGAAAGTCGCCGGTGTCGCCGCTGGAATAGGCCGGAGAGGCCGGTGCGGCGGCAGGGGCTGGTGCTGCAGGTGTGCTGGCAGCCGGTGCAGGCTGCTGATAAGAGCTTTGTCTGGGTGCAGGGGCAGCGGCACCGCCATAGGTACCGGATTCCCGCTTGCCGCCGCAGAACTGGACGTTATCAGCAACGACCTCGTACCGGGTGCGCTTGTTGCCGTCACGGTCCGTATAATTGTCCACATGCAGGGAGCCCTGAATGGCAATCATGGAACCTTTGCTGAAGTAGCGGCAGATAAATTCCGCCGTCTGTCTCCACGCAGTCACGTCGATAAAGTCCGTCTGCTTTTCTGCACCGGACCGGGAGTAGTTGCGGTCTACCGCAATGCGGATGCTGGTTACAGCAACATCATTCGGTGTGTGGCGCAGCTCCGGGTCTGCCACCAGACGGCCCATTAAAACAACAACGTTTAGCAATTCACGCACATCCTTTCTTTACAGCGGCTCAGTCTTCCTTGCGGATGATGAGGGAACGCAGCACGCCGTCCGTGATTTTATAAACACGGTCCAGCTCAGCTGTAAAGGCCGGTGCGCTGGTGAAGTTAATCAGCACATAATAGCCTTCTGTTTCCTTGTCGATTTCATAAGCAAGTCTGCGCTTGCCCCATTCGTCAACTCCATCAACCGTGCCGTTCGCGGCAATCAGGTCCTTGAACTTTGTTACCAGTGCAGCGGTGTGCTGCTCGTCCAGCTTGCTGGAAAGGATAAATACGGTTTCATAGGCTTTGGTTTTGTTTTCCATTGATAAAAGCACCTCCTTTTGGACTTATGGCCCCGGAAATATCCCGGGGCAAGGATATGTCAGTCAAAACAGACTAACAAAACTAGTATAGCAGAAACGGCTTGTCCCGTCAAGATGAATCTTATGGGACAAGCCGTTTCTTGTTTAGAAAATATAATCTTTATAGGTCCTTGGCAATGCCTTTCAGATAAGCGCGAAAATCCTCGCCGATTTCCGGATGCTGCAGGCCAACTTCCACCTGTGCTTTCAGAATTCCCAGTTTATTGCCCATGTCATAACGCTTGCCGGTGAATTCCACAGCAACCATACCCTGAGAACGTGCCAGGGTACGCATGGCGTCCGTCAGCTGAATCTCACCGCCCGCTCCGGGAGGTGTCTGGTCAAGGATATCAAAAATTTCCGGCGGCAGGACACAGCGGCCCAAAATGGAGTACAGGCTCAGCACTTTGTCAGGGGTGGGCTTTTCAATCATATCGGTACAGGAGAAATAGTTGTCATGCAGCGGCTCTACCTTCAGGGAAGAGTACTTGGAGATATCCGCCGGTGACACTTTGTTTACGCCCAGCACGCCCTTGCCAAATTCCTCATAGGCACGAATCAGCTGGCCGCAGGCGGGGTCTTTGCCGATAATCACATCGTCCCCGTACAGCACGGCAAACGGCTCGTTCCCGACGAAGGAACGTGCACGGCTGATGGCGTGTCCCAGACCGCGGGTCTCTTTCTGGCGGACGAAATAAAAGTTTGCCAGATGCGCGATGTCTGTTACTTCCTTCAGAATGGCTTCCTTCTGCGGTCCGCCATTCTTCAGCTTTTCCTCCAGTTCCGGTACACGGTCGAAATGGTCCTCAATCAGGCCCTTGCCACGGTTTGTCACAATGAGAATGTCGGTAATGCCAGACCGGACCGCCTCTTCTACAATATATTGGATAGCGGGCTTGTCTACGATCGGAAGCATCTCTTTGGGCATACTTTTGGTTGCGGGCAGAACACGGGTTCCCAGACCAGCCGCAGGAATAACTGCTTTGGTGATTTTCATATATTTCAACTCCTGTTAAAAAAAATAGAAAAGAATCCACAATATAAAAAGTATCTTTTGCCGCTGAATTTCCACTACATCAAGAAATAGATGGAATTGGAGGCAATCAGGGAACAGACCAGCGCGATGGTTAGCCAGACGATGCTGACGCCGCCCTTTTCCTGATACTGAATCATAGCTTCATTTTCGTCGGTGGCGGATGCGTCAATTTCCTTGACAATGCCAACACAGTGTTTTCGATACATCTTATTGGCGGTACAGCCGATAATAATGTGAATGACCAAAACGGCAATCGGCATGATTTCTGGCAGGAAGAACAGGGCCTGTTGTCCGGCAGGAAGCTGCATCACCTTACCGGCTACCTGATACATTTGCTGCATGGACAGGGATGTGGTGCTGGAAAAGCCCAGACTGTTCATAATCTGAAGCAGAAGTGGATTGGAAAAGCGGGCAGTCAGGAATTGGCCTGTTATCTCCAGTGCCAAAACAATGACAGTCAGAATGGCACCCAGCCGGTACAGTTTGCGGTACAGCATCCATGCACCGCCCAGCAGGAAAGCGGCAAAATTGAAACGCCGTTTGTGGAATTTCACCGCGTTGACAAATACAGGAAGATAGTAGCTGGTGTTGCTCTGTACAACCTTCGCTACTTCTCCGGCTTTTGCGCCGTTGATTGATTCATCCGGACTGACGCCGGCCATGGGGTCAAAGACAAAGGGCATTTGCCCATAAGGCCAGCCGTTCGGCGGTGTCTGCCCATAGGGTGTCTGCCCCGGCCGCTGACCGGTCGGTCCCTGCCCATACGGCGGCACAGCGCTGTTGTCTGTGCCGCCGTTTTCCACTGCACGGGGCAGCGGTGTGCCGCAGTGCTCACAAAACAGAGCGCCTGCTGCATTGCTGTGACCGCAGTGCGGGCAGCGGAGTGCTTCTCCGTCAGTCTGCTGGTCCTGCGGCGGCTCCCAGGACCAGCCGCTGCCGTGTTTGTCTTCAAAAAGGCAGTGACCGACCTTTTGGTAACAGGCGCGGTGGTAGGGAGCACCGCATTCCGGGCAGACAACAATATCATCTTTTGGAAGAAAAGGCTTGCCGCATACGGGGCATTTTGTTCCACTCAAGTCGGTCATGTTTATATCCTCCCATATCATAATGGTACCATTTACCTACTGCAACTATCGCAGTATCCATATTATTGTATCGGTTTTTGTGACATACTGCAAGTTTTTACGGTGAAGTTTTAATTTCTATTCACAATTTCTTTCTGCTTCTTCAGTTCGTGAATTCTGCGGCCAGCTGCGCATTCCCAAAAGACACTGCGGCGTTTCCTTTACAATTACGGGGGAATCGCTTATAATAATACCATTATTAAAGTAAAAAAATGTTACGGCTGTATGATGGTCCTGTGAAAAGCGGCGACAGCCCTGCGGCGGGGCAGACAAAATGCTGCGACAATTATAACGCATTCTTTTAGAAAGTAGGATGGAAACGGTATGCTGCAATATGAAGAACTCAGACAAAAGTTAAACGATATGCTTCCAGCGCTGAATGACCTGGAGGACGCCCTGGGCCTCAAAGCCATGCACAACGAAATTGAGGAGCTGGACATGAAGGCGAGCGAACCGGGTTTCTGGGACGACATGGAAAGGTCACAGAAAATTCTGCAGCGTTCCGCACACCTGAAAGATAAAATCAATTCCTATGAAAAGCTGCGCAGCAAATGGGACGACGCCATGGCACTGTGTGATTTGGCTGATGAGGAAAACGACCTTTCTCTTCTGCCGGAAGCGGAGAATACGGTCAAAGAGCTGGAGGATGCTTTGGAGCAGCAGCGTCTGCAAACATTGCTGACCGGCGAGTATGACACTAAGAATGCAATCCTTACGTTCCACGCGGGCGCAGGAGGTACGGAAGCACAGGACTGGGCGGAAATGCTGTACCGAATGTATACACGCTGGAGTGAGCGCCACAGCTTTAAGGTTAAGCTATTGGATTATCTGGACGGCGAAGAAGCCGGCTTGAAGAGTGCCAGTATTCTGATTGAGGGCGAAAATGCGTACGGATTCCTGAAAGGGGAGAACGGCGTTCATCGTTTGGTGCGTGTTTCTCCATTTGACGCTTCCGGCAGACGGCACACATCGTTTGCATCTGTAGAGGTTATGCCGGAAATTGATGACACCATCAAAGTGGATATTGACCCTGCGGATATTAAAATGGACGTTTATCGTGCCAGCGGTGCCGGCGGACAGAAGGTCAACAAGACCAGCTCCGCTGTCCGTCTGACGCATATTCCCACGGGTATTGTGGTTGCGTGTCAGGTGGAACGCAGCCAGTACCAAAACCGTGATGTGGCTATGCGTATGCTGAAAAGTAAGCTGATGGAAATTAAAGAGCGTGAGCACCTGGAAAAGATTGACGATATTAAAGGTGTGCAGAAAGAAATTGCATGGGGTTCCCAGATACGCTCCTATGTCTTTATGCCGTATACGATGGTAAAAGACCACCGCACCAATTACGAAACCGCCAACGTGAATGATGTCATGGACGGCAATCTGGATGGATTCATCAATGCTTATCTGAAGGCATTGAGCCAGAATGAACTGAACGCTGCGGCAGGCAGTGAATCCTAAGTACCTATTTTATAAATAAAAAAAGGCTGCTGGAAGGGTAAAACTTCCGGCAGCCTTTTTGCGGTTTTCAGCGGTGCTTCATTTGTCTTACATCGTTTCCTACGAAAGGAATACAGGTATAGCTGCCAATGACACGGGAGGAGAACCGCTCGGTGTAATATTCAGTTAATTCTTTTAAAGAAAGGTTTGTGCTGATGATAACGGGCTTTTCCGTCAGCTGGCGGGAATTGATGATATTATAGATAGCGGCAACGGTAAAACTGCTCCGGAACTCTGTGCCCAAATCATCCAGAATCAGCAAGTCACAGTTTAAAAGGCTGTTCATGGTGTCACCTCTGCTGCGGCCAAAGTGTTCGTCCTGCAGCTTTTTCAGCAAGTTCTCGGCGGAACCGTATACCACGCCAAAGCCCCGCTCGGTTACCCGGCCGGCAATGGCAAGGGATAGGTGTGTTTTGCCAAGGCCGGTTTTGCCGGTCATCAATAGACTTTCTGTGGTGTGCGCATTGAAAGTTTCGGCGTATTTTCGGCAGTATAAAAAAATGCGTTCCATCATTTGCTGGGGGGAGCTGCCGTTTATTTGGGGCGTTTCCGGATAATAAGAAACGTCAAAGCTTTCAAAGCTGCACAGTTTCAGCGGGGTGTCCGCGTTCAGTCGGCGCAGCGCTTCTTCTTTTAGCAGTGATTTCATGCAGCGGCACATTCGTCCGTCTATATTGCCGCGGTCCTGGCACAGGGGACAGTGATAGTGCGGCTCCAAATCCGCCTCTGTCATGTTTTGCTGTGCCAGCAGCGCCCGCAGTTCTTCCCGCAGCGCATGGCTGCGGCGGCGCAGCTGCTCCAGATTCTGACGAACATCTCCGCCGTGCAGAACAGCTCGTGCGGCGGCGGTGCCCGCGCGGCTCAGTTTCCGGTCGATTTCCTGTGCACGCGGCTGTACCCGATACAAGTCTGCCCGGCGGCGCTCCGCTTCCTGTTCTGCGTGCAGGCGGCGTGCTGCCAGAATTTCATTTGCAGTATCATAAACGGCACGATCATATCCCATCAGCGTCCGCCTCCTGTAAATTTCAGCATGCTTTCTTTTTCGTAGGCGTCAAGGTCAAAAGAGGGCTTGTTTGCATCCTGCCGGTTTTGGCGGTGCTGGCTAGTTTCGGCTGCGGCCTGCTCGGCAGTGGAAATTCCTTCCCGGTGCCAGCGTTCCAGAATTTTGTTGACATAGCCGGGCCGGAACGCACCAATGGCATCTACACAGCGGTCATACGCCAGCTTCAACATTGGTGCGGGGAAGTGCCACTGCAGTACCCAGCTTTCCGCGTATTTCTTTTCCCGCTCGGTCGGGGCACGTTCCGGCAGGCCCATTGCCTGCTGTACGGTGCGCCATGCACGACTGAGGTCCGTCATTTTTTGCAGGCGCTGTTCTGCCTGCAGATGTGTCGTAATGCCTTCATCGGCCCAGTTCAGCGCGACCTTATCAATATAGTGCATATTGCCCTTGCCGCTGCTGGCGGCGTACTGCACCAGCATTAGGATAACATCGCACGGCAGTCCGTAATTGTCGTGGATAAGCAGCAGGCTGCCCATGTCAGAAGCGGACAGCGTATGTCCTAAAATTTGTTCAGTGTCCAGCATCAGGCATTGCAGTGCCTTGTTTTCTTCCAGCCGTTTGCTGACGAAGGCAGGGCCGGGACGTTCCGGACGAGGCAGCGGTGAAAAGTGTACCACCGGTGCGGAAGCGGGCGCTTTCTGCGGGACAGGGGAGGGAGCGGGCTTTTCTTTTTCCGTCTGCTGTTTCATGCCGGATGCCTGCAGCTGCAGCACACCGGTTTCCTGCCAATAGGAGAGTGCGTCGCGGGCATCCGCGGGGCTTACCCCCAGTGCCTGGGACAGGTCTTTATCGGAAAAAGAGGCGCCGCCCTGCCGCAGAACCCAAAGAAGTGCTTTCAGCTGTACACTGCCGGCAAGCTTTAGGTTCTGGTCCACCACGGCCGTCGGCACAGCAAACACACTGTCCCAAATCCCGCTTTTTGTCTGATACTGCATGGAATCAAGCCTCCATTAACAAAGTCATTTCTTGTAGCATTATTATAACATAACATTTCCCCGTGGCAAATACCCCGTGGCAAATACAATGAAAAGCGGCGGGCAGCATATCCGTGAAAAATCTTTGAATTTTTTAAAAAAATTGATAGAAAGATGTTGACAAATTCAAATTGCTGTAGTATTATACTACTTGTTCAGTGCGAATGTAGCTCATTTGGTAGAGCGCCACCTTGCCAAGGTGGAGGTAGCGAGTTCGATCCTCGTCGTTCGCTCCAGGCTTTTGCCGCGTATCTGGTTGGTACGCGGCTTCTTTTTGCCCGGTTTTCATTTTCCGCCAAGTGTGCTATAATAAATTTTACCTGTAGAAAAAGGCGGATTTTCGGGCACCCGGACACTTTTTTCTGTAGTCCCTACTATCCCGGCTGCTGCGGGGTAGATAAAAGTAAAATGAGGTATGACAAATGGATACAAGAAATGACATTCGCAATGTTGCAATTATCGCCCATGTTGACCACGGCAAAACGACGCTGGTCGACCAGCTGCTGCGGCAGAGCGGTGTTTTTCGAAGCAACGAAGAGGTCGAAGAACGTGTCATGGACTGCAACGACTTGGAAAGAGAACGCGGCATTACAATCCTTTCTAAGAACACGTCCGTCATGTATAAAGATATAAAAATCAATATCGTGGATACTCCCGGCCATGCCGACTTCGGCGGCGAAGTGGAACGTATTCTGACGATGGTCGACGGTGTTCTGCTGCTGGTAGATGCCTTTGAAGGCTGTATGCCGCAGACTCGCTTTGTTCTGAAAAAGGCACTGGCTCTTGGCAAAAAGCCAATCGTTGTTGTCAACAAGATTGACCGTCCCGGCGCCCGCCCTGCAGAAGTAGTAGATGAAGTGCTGGATCTGTTCATTGAACTGGGTGCCAACGACAACCAGCTGGACTTTCCGGTGGTTTACACTTCTGGCCGTGACGGCTATGCAGTTAATGACCCGGAGGAAAAGGGCGTCGATATGAAGCCGCTGTTCGACGCAATCCTTAAGTATATTCCTGTACCGAAGGGTGAACTAAATGGCCCGGCACAGGTTCTGTTTAGCAATATTGACTATGATGATTATGTGGGCCGTATCGGCATTGGCCGTGTGGAACGCGGACAGATTAATGTAGGTCAGATGATGACGCTGTGCCACCGCGACGGCACAACACACACCGAACGTATTACCAAACTGTATCAGTTTGAGGGCCTGAAGCGAGTAGATGCAGAAACCGCGAAGATGGGTGATATTGTTGCCGTCTCCGGTATGCCGGACCTAAACATCGGAGAAACAGCCTGTGACCCGGAGCATTTGGATATGCTGCCGTTCGTCAAGATTGATGAGCCGACCGTTTCTATGATGTTCATGGTCAACAATAGCCCCTTCGCCGGCCGGGAGGGCAAATTTGTCACTTCCCGAAACCTGCGCGACCGTCTGGCCCGTGAAATACAGACCAACGTGGCTTTGCGCGTAGAAGAAACTGATTCTGCGGATACCTTTAAAGTTTCCGGCCGTGGGGAGCTGCACCTGTCCATTCTCATTGAGGAAATGCGCCGTCAAGGTTATGAGTTCCAGGTTTCCAGCCCAACGGTTATCTATAAAGAAATAAACGGCAAGCGCTGTGAGCCTATGGAACTTTTGATGATTGAAGTACCGGACGATTATGTCGGCCCTGTTATGGAAAAGCTCGGTTCCCGCAAGGCAGAACTAGTGAACATGGGCACACGTGACACCGGCATTACACACATGGAGTTCCGTATTCCGGCCCGTGGCTTGATGGGCTATCGGCAGGAGTTCCTGACCGATACCAACGGCAACGGCATTATGAATAGTGTGTTCGACAGCTATGAGCCGTACAAGGGCGAAATCGTTGTGCGCAACACCGGCAGTTTGGTTGCCTTTGAAAACGGCACTACCACCGGCTATGGCCTCTGGTATGCACAGGACCGCGGCCGTCTGTTCATCGGACCTGGCGTGGAAGTATATGAGGGTATGATTGTCGGTTCCAACCCAAAAAATGAGGACATTGCCGTTAACGTCTGCAAAAAGAAGCACGTTACCAACACCCGTGCCGCTGGTTCTGATGAAGCACTGAAGCTGACACCGCCGGACAACCTCAGCCTGGAACAGTGCCTGGAATTCATCCAGGACGATGAACTGCTGGAAGTCACTCCCAAGTCCCTGCGTATGCGCAAAAAGATTTTGAACAAAGAACAGCGCATGAAGAACCTGAGCAAGAAGAAATAACGCCTGCGCAGAAGGAAATCTTATGAAACCAATCGTCATTTTGGACTTGGAGTGGAACGGCACTTACAGCAGGCGACTGAAAGGCTTCATCAATGAAATCATTGAGTTTGGTGCGGTCAAGGTGGACGATAGCCTGCAGAGGATGGACACATTTTCTATGTTGGTTCGTCCGCAGGTCGGCAAGAAAATCAGCGAGAAAATTGCGGAACTTACCAGCATTACGGACGAGGACCTGGAGCACGGCGGCCGTTTTATGCAGGTGGTCAGCCGATTCCGCCGCTGGGCAGGTGACTGCCTGCTCATGACGTGGGGCACCTCCGATATTCAGGCGCTTATTGAAAACTGCCGTTACTTTAATGGCAGTGACCGCATTCCGTTTCTGGAAGAATATGTGGACCTGCAGGCGTACTGTGAAAAGTGCCTTTCCTATAAAAAAGGACAGCAGATAGGCCTTTCCACTGCGGCGGAGATGCTGAACATCAGCGAGGAAACGTTTGACCACCACCGTGCACTGGACGACAGTCTGCTTTCTCTGCAGTGCCTGCGGAAGCTGTATCGGCCTGACCGTATGCGGCCTTTTGTGCAGAATGCCCGCACAAAAGATTTTTATGACCGTATGGAATTCCGCACGGTTATTCTGTGCGATTTGGATAACCCGCTTGTGAAACAGACAAATATGGATTTTGATTGTCCGGTTTGTGGGGCGGCTGCCCAGCGGCAGACGGCATGGTCGCTGCACAACAAAAGTTTTCACGCAGTGTTTCACTGCTCTGTATGCGGCAGAGCTTTTCACGCCCGTATGCAGTTTAAGCTGAAATATGAGGGACTTTCTGTGCGTAGGACTACGCATTTGCTGCAGCTGAAAGAGAATGCAGAACATACGGAGAAATCCAATGACCTGAACGGTACGGAATCATTATAAGATAATATCTGCCCCCAAAAAAGCTGCCATATGGCAGCTTTTTTACTGCCTTGCTTTTCTTGGGGTAGAATGGTAAACTGACAGGCATAGAAAATGAATACAGGAGGAAACGATGAAAACTGCCGGTAATATGCTTTTGTCCAAAGTAAATGGCGTTCCATTTTTACAACTGTCTTCCTTTCGGGAACAGCCATGGCTGCACCATGCCTTTGCCACACGGCAGGGCGGCATCAGCAGCGGCATTTACGCTACCATGAATCTCGGCTTTGGTCGCGGCGACACAGATGCAAACGTACTGGAAAATTACCGCCGGTTCTGTGCGGCGGCCGGTTTTTGTGTGGAGGACCTTGTGGCTACTGCACAGACACATAAAACCGAGGTCCTGCGGGTAGGCCAAAAAGACCGCGGGGCGGGTATCTTGCGGTCCAAACCATGGCATGACATTGACGCACTGATTACCAACGAACCGCATGTTGCGCTGTGCGTTTATGGCGCGGACTGTGTACCGCTTATGCTGGCGGACCCGGTGCACCATGCCATTGGTGTAGCACACGCCGGTTGGCGCGGTACCGCAGCCAACATGGCGGGCACTGTGGTGGCTGCGATGCAGCAGGCCTTTGGCACGAATCCCATTGACCTGCTGGTTGGCATTGGTCCCTCTATCGGTCCCTGCTGCTTTGAAGTAGACGAGCCGGTTGTAAAGGCATTTCTGGCGAACCCGCTGCTGCTCCCACAAGACTGCATGACGGAAAAGGGCGGCGGCAAATGGAACATTGACCTGTGGGAGGCGAATGCCCAGCTGCTGCGCAGTGCGGGCGTACAGAAAATAGAAAAGGGAATGCTCTGCACCCATTGTCATCCGGATTTGCTGTGGTCCCATCGGGCAACCAATGGGAAGCGCGGCGGTATGTGCGGTATTCTTTGTATTACGGAGGCGCTTTCCTAATGGCACAAAAGAACGGCTGTGATCTTTGCCCGCGGCACTGCGGTGCGGAACGTACGGAAAGCGCTGGAAACGGATACTGCGGCATGGGAACGCTGCCGGTGGTGGCACGTGCGGCACTGCATTATTGGGAAGAACCGTGCATCAGCGGAAAGAAGGGGAGCGGTGCTGTCTTCTTTACCGGCTGTTCGCTGCAGTGTATTTTCTGCCAAAATCATCAAATCAGTACCGAACGCGCTGTTGGAAAGCAGCTGACGCCGCGGCAGCTGTCTGATGTATTTTTCCGGTTGATTGACGCGGGGGCACTTAACATCAATCTAGTCAGTGCCGCGCATTTCGTACCGGCCATTGTGGAGGCGCTGTCTATTCGGCCGCTGCCAGTGCCGGTTGTGTACAATTCCGGCGGCTATGAAACGCTGGAAACATTGAAAATGCTGGATGGGCTGGTGCAGATTTATCTGCCGGACTATAAATACGATGATGTGGAGTTGGCACGATGCTTTTCCGGTGCATCGGACTATGTGGATACGGCCCGTGCCGCCATTTTGGAAATGGCCCGTCAGACCGGTCCCTGTCAATTTGACGGCAATGGCATTTTGCAGCGAGGGACGATTGTCCGGCATTTGCTGCTGCCGGGGCATACCCGGGATTCTCTCGCGGCGCTGGATTGGCTGGCGAAAAACCTGCCGGATGGCACACGGGTCAGCCTGATGGGACAATATACGCCCTGCGGCAAAATTGCCGATTATCCGGAACTGAACCGCCGTGTGACTGCCCGCGAGTACAATAAAGTACAGCAGCATTTGTTCGACCTCAATTTAAACGGCTATGTGCAGGAACTATCTTCTGCCCAAAAAGAGTATATCCCGCAGTTTGACTTAACGGGTGTGTAAAATATCTTTTAGAAACAGCATAAAGTAAAAGTTTCCCCCGTATGTAAGAAAGAGGGGGGGATTGCGACATGAATTTTATTCGGTACCGGATACACCGTGCGGCCACTACACTTGTGGCGGTTGCCGTTGTGCTGGCAGCGGCGGGCTGCCTGCATACTTCCGGCACAGTGCAGACGTCAGCGGTACCGACAAAGCTGACGGCGTCCGGTGTGCAGCTGCCGATTTTAATGTATCACAGTATGCTGCCGCCGTCTGTTCTGCGCGGCAAGTATATTGTTTCGCCATCCCTTTTTGAGAAAGATTTGCAGTATCTACAAAAAGAGAAATACACGACGGTTACCATGCAGAACCTGCTGGACTATGTTCATGGGAAAGGGGATCTGCCACAGAAGCCGATTATCATCAGCTTTGATGACGGCTACTATAACAACTACAAATATGCTTATCCGCTGCTGAAAAAGTATCATATGAAAATGATTTTTTCGCCTATTGGCATCTGTACGGAACAGTACAGCAAAGGGGACAGTGACCATTGGACATATTCCCATGTGACGTGGAAAGAATTGGACGAGATGCTGAAAAGCGGCACGACTGAAGTGCAGAACCATACTTATAACCTGCACCATGACCGCAAAAGCGGCCGGCTGGGTGTCAGTAAGCGCCGCAGTGAAAGTGTTGCTGACTATCAGAAAATGCTGCGCGGTGACCTTTCCTATATGCAGGACCTGATGTATCAGCATACAGGCGTGCATATGAACACCTTTGTCTATCCGTTTGGCGCCATGAGTGAGGCCACCGGGGACGTGATCCGTTCGCTCGGCTTCCAGGCGACCATGACCTGCACGGAGCATATTAATGTTATTACACGGGACCCGGAGTGCCTATATGGTTTGGGCCGTTATCTGCGCCCGCCGGACATCACGCCGGAACAGTTTTTTGCCAAAAAGATTCTTCCGGCGGGGCAAAAGCTGAAATAAAAAAGGTACTCTTCCTACAGTGCAGTTGTGGGAAGAGTACCTTTTTCTATATCATCGGTTAATTTACACGACGCATTAAAATGCGTTCAATCAGGTGTAGGAACATCATAAACATACTGACCGAAGCGAAAATCAGCGGAAGCAGAATCAGCAGCATGGGTGCGTTCAGCGGTGTCAAGCTGAACATATTTCCCATAAAGATATAAGCCAGCACAAAGGCTACACACATTGTGACAAACAACAGAACGTGCTTGCCGTTAAAGGGCATACATACGCGGAATAGAATCATAAACATAGTGAAAGCCATGAGAACCACCGCCGCGGTTGAAAGCTGCTCATAGGGAAGTTTAACGTAGAAGTTGACGGCTTCCAACAGAAGCACGCTGAACACCATCGTCAATGTGCCGGGAATGGCCTTTTTAATGATATTTAACATAAATCGGCCGTGCAGCCGTTCTCGGTTTGGTTCCAGGGAAAGGACGAAGGACGGGAAGCCAATTGCCAGCGCATTCAAAAGCGTAAACTGAATGGGCTGGAACGGATAACGGCTTTGGATAAAGATAAAACAAACAGCCAAAATGGTGCTGAAAAATGCTTTGATGAGGAACAGCGACGAGGAGCGCTGCAGGTTGTTGATGGAACGCCGGCCTTCTGCCACAATATGCGGCATGGAAGCAAAATCAGAATCCAGCAGCACAATCTGGGAAACCGTGCGGGCAGCGTCACTGCCCGAGGCCATGGCGATGCTGCAGTCGCTTTCTTTCAGTGCGAGCACATCGTTGACGCCGTCACCGGTCATTGCTACTGTGTGACCGTCCGCTTTTAATGCCTTAACAATCTGCAGTTTCTGCTGTGGTGTCACACGCCCAAACACCGTGTATTTTCGTACAGCGGCTTGAATTTCTTCGTTGGTATGCAGCGTTGTGGCGTCTACCCAGCGGTCAGCATGTTCTAAGCCGGCCTTTTTGGCAATATTGGCGACCGTGACGGCACTGTCACCGGAGATGACTTTCAGGTCCACGTTTTGGTCCGCAAAGTATTGCAGCGTTTCGCGTGCACTTTTGCGGATACGGTCGCTGAGATACAGCAGGGCAATGGGCTGAATGTCCGTTGGCAGTTCCCTGCCGTCCGCTTCAAATGGCAGGGAACTGTGTGCCAGCAGCAAAACACGCTGGCCCTTTGCGGCTGCTTTGTCCTCTTTTTCATGCAGCGATGCAAACCGTTCACCCATAATAAACTCACCGGCACCGATAACGAATGTCCCATGGTCCGCAAAATTGACGCCGCTCCATTTGCGTGCGGAGGAAAACGGAACAGTGGACAGGCTTTCCCAGCCGGGGTTATCCGGATACTTTTCCCGCATGGCTTGCGCGGTCGGGTTTTGGTCCTGTAGGGTGAATGTGACCGCGGCGACCGCAGCCCCCATCTGTTCTGGTGTCAGTGTATTGATCAGTGGCTCCATCTCGTCCACTTGCATGGCGCCTTCTGTGATGGTGCCGGTTTTATCCAGACAAATTGTGTCCACCCGTGCCAGCATTTCTATAGAATACAGCTCCTGTACGAGGGCATTATGGAACGAAAGGCGTACCACACTGCTTGCCAGCACGATACTAGTCAGCAGTACCAGTCCTTCCGGAACCATGCCGACCAGAGCGGCTACCGTACTGACGATTGCCTGTGCATAGCTGGAATTTGACACGACCATTTCTTTGTAAAAAAGCACCAGCCCTACCGGGATTAGGGCGAAGCCGATAATGCGGATAATGAGATTGATACTTTTCATAATCTCGCTGTTTGTCTTTTTTACATATTTTGCGCTGCCGGTAATTTTGGCGGCGTAATTTTCTTTGCCAACGTGTTCTACCTGTGCACGGCAGGTACCGGAAACGATGAAGCTTCCGGAAAGCAGGTGGTCACCAACCTGCTTTACAATAGGGTCGCTTTCGCCGGTAATCAAGGATTCGTTGACTTCACAGCTACCGGATGCCACCACACAGTCGGAACAAATTTGGTTGCCGGTTGTCAGCTGTAAAATATCATCCAGAACGATATGAGAAACCGATATATCCCACAGCTTGCCGTCACGCAGAACATGGGCTTTGGGGGAGGAAATGAGGGAAAGTTTGTCAATCGTTTTCTTGGCGCGTATCTCCTGAAAGCAGCCCACAATGGTATTGCACACCGCCACGCCGATAAACAGCATATTTTTATAGGAACCAACGGAAAAAACCAGCGCACCTAAAATGAGGTTTAATATATTAAAAGGGGTAATAATATTTTTGCGGACAATTTGCCCGACACTTTGCGTCTTCATTTCCTCTTCGCCGTTGATGAGTCCCTGCTGGGTGCGCGTGCGCACTTCTTCACGCGACAGCCCTGTTTGGGTGTCGGTCGGTAAACGTTCCATATCTTGCACTCCTTATCCGACAGAAAATCTATACTGAAAGTTATTATACTATATTCCGCAAGGCAGGGTACAGGAAAAAAGGTTTTTTTTGCAAAGCTTTTCTGAAAATTCACAAATTGATGCTGATTGACGCTGAAAAGAAAATAATTCACAAAAGGAGAAATAAAAAATTGACATTTTCAGCACTTTCTTTCTTGCCTTTCTGCGAGGGAATGTTATAATTAGGTTACATCATTGAGAGATTTGCATGTATGCGTCGGCGCTTTTTCCTTTTTGGCAGGATTATTTCTGCCAGAAAGGCTTTTTATCGCCCGGATACAGGAAAGGAGCTGGTCCATATCGCACAGGTAAAGGACCTGGTGGCGGCGGCAAAACGGGGCCTGCAAAAATTGCAGACAAACGCGGCTTTTGCCGACAAATGCCTTGCACTGGTGGTCATCGGTTCATTATATCTGCCCAGTACGGTCAGCGGTTTCACTATTATTGCAGCTTCATTTTATGTCATGGCAAACTATCAGCGCCGGGGAAAGGTGTTTGGCGCGCCATATTTTAAGCTGTTGTTTGGTTCTTTTGTTTTTTCATTTTTTATATCGGCTTCTTATCGGAACTATATGGGTATGGCTATGACGCTGATGCTGCTGGCCATGATGGTATACGGCATGTATCTGCGCAGCGTGATGACGCGCGGCCTGCTGGACGAAATGCTGGATCTTGCGTGCCTGATGAGTGTGCCCGCAGTGCTGGCGGCTGTCTTGCAGAAAGCAGTGACTTTTGCCGCCGATCCCAGTTACCGCCCGGTGTCCTTCTTTAATAACGCAAACTATTTCGGCATGATGATTGAGTTTACGGTGGCAATCATTCTGTACCGTGCCCTGCGCAACCGCCGTGCGTTGTCCATGTACACGGTCCTGTTGGGTGTAAACATGCTGGGACTGTATCTGTGTGGTTCCATGTCGGCGCTGGCGGCTGTGTCCTGTGGTATTTTTGTCTTTCTGCTGTGCAAGCACCGCCGCAAATTGGCTGGCCTGTACGGTATCGTGCTGGTGGCTTTCTTTGCAGTCAACAAGGTGGTGCCGGCACTGTTCCCCCGCACAGAGGCAATCTCTTATACAACGGATCAGCGCCTGTCTATTTGGCACGGAGCTGTTTCCGGCATTCTGCAGACACCTCTGTTTGGCCGCGGAATGCGTGCCTATAGCATAGTGCATGATTTATTTGGTACCTATCCCACATATCACTGCCATAACCTGTACCTTGACTGTCTGCTGGATTTTGGTATTCTGGGCAGTGCAGTGATGCTGATTTTCGGCTGGTATTATCTGCGTGGCATTATCCGCCGTATTCGTGGCCGTCGGGCCTGCAATGCAGACCTGCTGTTTTTGACTGTACTCATTATGACATTAGTACACGGCTGCACAGATGTGACAATTTCCTGGACGCAGACAGGTATGCTGTTCTTTATTTTGTTCTCTGCCACGGGCGTTTCGCTGCAGAGGAACCGTCAGACTTCGCTGTCCGTATCCCACAGCTATTACCACCAGTCACCGCGGACCGTAAAGTATTATCAGTAAAGAAGACGGGTCTTCAGACCTGCCTGCAGCTAATAAAAAGCGATGTATCTGCTTTCTAAAACAGATGCATCGCTTTTTTGCTGTTTTTTGGAAGTTAGGCTTTCAGTTCCCGAATCAGGTTAACCATCTCAATGGCACCGCTGGCGCACTCAAAGCCCTTGTTGCCGGCCTTGGAACCGGCACGCTCCAGCGCCTGCTCCAGGTTTTCCGTTGTCAGCACACCAAACATTACCGGAATACCGCTGGAAAGGGATACCTGCGCGATTCCTTTGGACATCTCACTGCAGACATAATCATAGTGGCTGGTGCTGCCGCGGATAACGGCGCCCAAACAGATAACGGCTTCATAGCGGCCGCTGGTTGCCATTTTGGAAGCAATCAGCGGAATTTCAAATGCGCCGGGTACCCACGCAAGGTCAATATCATTGTCATTTACATTGTGACGTTTCAGACCATCCAGTGCGCCGCCAATCAGCTTGTTGGTAATTAGTTCATTGAAACGGGAAGCGACAATACCGACCTTGATGTGTTCCGATACCAGTTTTCCTTCTAAAGTACGCATGATGCAGATCTCCTTTTATATCTTTACTTTATCGCACCGTTCTTTTCATAAAGTTCAGTAGTTGAGAATATGGCCCATCTTTTTTTCTTTCGTCTGCAGGTAGAATAGGTCATAGTGGTTTGCAGGAATCTGTATTGGCACTCGTTCGATGATTTTCATACCGTAGTCTTCCAGCTGATAAACCTTGTCCGGGTTGTTGGTCAGCAGGCGCAACGTCTTTGCGCCGAGGTCCTGCAGGATTTGCGCGCCGATATAGTATTCACGCAGGTCACTGGCAAAACCGAGGGCGAGGTTTGCCTCCACAGTATCCATACCTTGGTCCTGCAGTTCGTAGGCACGCAGCTTGTTGATAAGGCCAATACCGCGTCCTTCCTGCCGCATATACAGAAGAATACCGCGGCCTTCCTGCTCAATCATCTGCATGGCGGCGGCCAGCTGCTGGCCACAGTCACAGCGGGCCGAACCAAAGGCATCTCCGGTCAGGCACTCGGAATGAACGCGGCACAGCAGGTTCTTGCCGTCGCCAATGTCACCCTTTACCAGCGCCACATGATGTTCTCCATTTAATTCATTGACATAGCCGTAGGCTACAAAGTTGCCGTACTTAGTGGGCAGTTTTGCCTTTGCAACGCACTCAACCAACTTATCGTGCTTTTTGCGGTAGTCCTGCAGTGCTTTAATGGTAATAAATTTAATGCCCCATTTTTGTGCCATTTTCTTCAGTTCGGCGGTACGCATCATGGTGCCGTCCTCACGCATAATTTCACAGCACAAGCCGCACTGTTTCAGGCCAGCAAGGCGCAGCAGGTCTACGGTTGCTTCCGTGTGACCGCTGCGTTCCAGCACGCCGCCTTTTTTGGCACGCAGCGGGAACATATGGCCTGGGCGGCGGAAGTCTTCCGGATGAACATCGTCTTCCACACATTTGCGGGCAGTTATGCCACGCTCCTCGGCAGAAATACCGGTGGTGGTGCTGACATGGTCAATGGACACTGTGAAAGCGGTTTCATGGTTGTCGGTGTTGTTGCTGACCATCTGCGGCAGCAGCAGTTTATCGCATATCTCGTTGCTCATGGGCATACAGATGAGCCCTTTGGCATGAGAAGCCATAAAATTCACGTTTTCAGTTGTCGCAAACTGGGCTGCACAAATTAGATCACCCTCGTTTTCCCGGTCCGGGTCGTCTGTGGCTAAGATAAGCTTTCCCTGTTTCAAATCTTCCAGTGCTTCTTCAATCGTGCTGAACTCAAACATACGTTAATCCTCCATTCTGTATTTCAAATCCTGGTAAACTATATTTTTGTGGGAGTGGTTGGGTGGGGAAAGGTTCAAAAATTTTTCTGTATACTTCCCGATGATATCGGTTTCCAAATTAACGGTACTGCCGCGCCGCAGGTACTGCAGCGTCGTATGTGCCGTTGTAAAAGGAATGACGGAAATGGAAAAATCAGTGCCTGTCACATTGGCTACGGTCAGGCTGATACCGTCCACGGTGATGGAACCTTTCTCCACAATATACCGCAGAAGCTCGTTCCCAGCACGAATGGTGTACCAGACAGCGTTGTCGTCACGGGATACAGAAGTTACTGTTCCGGTGCCATCCACATGGCCTGTCACCAAGTGCCCGCCGAAGCGTCCGTTTGCAGCCATGGCACGTTCCAGATTAACTGGACTGCCGTGATGCAGCAGATGGAAAGAAGTGCGGTTCATGGTTTCATGTACAGCGTCTGCCGTAAAGGTGGTAGGGGACAGGGCGGTTACGGTCAGACAAACGCCGTTTACTGCAATGCTGTCGCCCAGATGGCTGCCCTGCAGCACTTTGTCTGCGCGGATTGTCAGGGATGCGGAAGCGGCACCCTGTCGGATAGCCTGTACAGTACCCACTTCTTCAATGATTCCTGTAAACATCACAGCACCCGGCTTTCCAGCAGCAGGTCATCACCCAGACGGGTAATCGTGGGCGGGGAGAGACGGACGGCGTCCTGCGGTGAAGCAGCGCCCGTACCGCCAATGGGGGATTTTGCGGCGGCACCGCCGAAAAGCTTTGGCGCGATATATGCCTGTACTTTCTCTATGATGCCGCTTTGCAGGGCGGACCAATTTAGTTCCGCACCGCCCTCTACAATAACGCTGTCCAATTTTCGTCGACCCAGCTCCTGCATCAGCTGGGCAAGGTCCACATGACTGTTTTTTTTCGGTATCTGTAAGATTTCACACCCGGCTTTGCGATAGGGCTCCTGTCGTTGCGTGTCCGCACAGCAGGTTGCCAGCAGTGTGGGGACCTGACCGGCTGTTGTCACCACCTTTGCGGTGAGCGGTGTGCGCAGATGTGTATCACAGATGACGCGCACTGGATTTTGTCCGCCCTCCGGCAGTCGGCAGGTCAGCAGTGGGTCGTCCGCCAGCACAGTGCCGACACCCACTAAAATGACCGTATAGCGGTTCCGGTCCCGATGAACCTGCTCGCGGGCTTCTTCTCCAGTAATCCACTTGGAAAGGCTGGTCGCAGTTGCTATTTTTCCGTCCATAGTCATGGCATACTTTAAAATACCATAAGGAACATGATGTTGAATGAAATAGAAAAATGGTTCGTTGAGCTGGTTACATTCTTCCCGAAGGACGCCTTCCGTTACCGAAATGCCGTGTTCCCGCAGAATGCGCACACCCTTTCCGCCTACCAACGGGTTCGGGTCAGGGGAGCCGACCACCACGCGGCGAATGCCGTTTTGAATAACCGCGTCCGTACAGGGTGGTGTTTTGCCCCAGTGACAGCAGGGTTCCAGTGTGACATAAAGGGTTGCGCCGCTGGCCAATTCTGTGCAGTCAGCCAGCGCGTTGCGCTCGGCGTGCAGCCCGCCGTACTTTTGGTGGAATCCCTGCCCAATGATGCGCCCGTCTTTTACAATAACGGCGCCGACCATTGGGTTCGGGTCCACTTTTCCACTGCCTTTTTTGGCAAGGGAAAGGGCCAAACGCATATACGCTTCATCCGTCATGAAAAATCACCTCATGTATAAAAATGCCCTGAATAGAATTGACCATTCAGGGTATGACAGTTTTTGACGGCGTGCAAGGATATCCTGCTGCGGCACATACAAAAAAGTCCTGGAATGACAGCGCATTCCAGGACAAATAAACGTATGAAATACAGGCAGACCTATTTTCACACAGCTTTACTCTTCTTTTATTCAGACTTTTACTGCCGGCTTTGGAATTTCACCAAATCATGCCTTGCGGCTCGTGGGCTTTACCACCGATAGGGAATTGCACCCTGCCCTGAAGATTTTACCTATTCAGTTTGTTGAACTATGTTATAGTATAGACAATCTTTGTGAAAATGTCAATATAATTTTTTGAAAAAAGAATATAATTCCATAGGAATGTGCAAAAAGCGCCCCGAAAGCCACACAAAATCCGGCCGGGGCGCCAAAAGGATTTTATTTTTTACGCGGCTTAAAGCTGTCCTTCAAAGAAACAGAACGGTTAAAGACCATGTGCTGCGGGGTGGAATCCTTATCAAAGCAGAAATATCCCTCCCGCATAAACTGGAACGGTGTCTTTGCGTCTGCCTGCTGCAGGGTGGGTTCCACTTTGCAGTTCGGCAGTACTTCCAGAGAAGACGGATTCAAAACTTTTAAGAAGTCGTCCTCCTGTTCCGGCTCCGGTACTGTAAACAGGCTGCCGTACAGGTGGATTTCCGCATCGGCACAGTTTTTAGCATCTACCCAGTGGATTGTGCCGCGCACCTTGCGGCCGTCCGGCGTATCTCCGCCGCGGGTAGCAGGGTCATACTCAGCATATACGGTTGTAACGCTGCCGTCTTCCGCCTTTTCACAGCCGGTGCAGCGCACAATGTAGGCGGCCTTCAAACGAACTTCATTCCCAGGGAAAAGCCGGCGATAACCTTTAACCGGCATTTCCAGAAAATCGCCCGCTTCTATCCACAACTCACGGGAAAACGTAACAGTATGGGAGCCATCCTGCGGACGCTCCGGGTTATTTTCCATCTCAAAGGTTTCCGTTTTGTCGGCAGGGTAGTTAGTCAGCACCAGCTTAATCGGGTGCAGAACCGCCATGGTGCGCTGTGCCGTTTGGTTCAGGTCTTCACGCAGGCAGTGTTCCAGGAAACCATACTCTACAGTGGAATTTACCTTAGAAACGCCGATGCGTTCGCAGAAAGTGCGAATAGAGGCCGGCGTAAAGCCACGGCGGCGCAGGCCGCACAGGGTGGGCATACGGGGGTCGTCCCAGCCGGTTACATAGTTGCCCTCCACTAGCTTGCGCAGTTTACGCTTGCTCATAACGGTATTATTAATGCCCAGACGGGCAAACTCAATCTGACGCGGTTTTGCCGGCAGGTCGATGTTGTTAATCACCCATTCGTACAATGGACGGTGGTCCTCAAACTCCAGTGTGCACAGGGAGTGGGTGATGCCCTCAATGGCGTCCTCAATCGGGTGGGCAAAGTCATACATGGGGTAAATGCACCACTTGCCGCCGGTGCGGTGGTGGGGCATATGGTTGATGCGGTACAGCACAGGATCACGCAGGTTAAAGTTGCCGGAGGTGAGGTCGATTTTTGCGCGCAGTGTCATACGGCCGTCCTCAAACTCGCCGGCCTTCATGCGGGCAAACAGGTCCAGATTCTCCGCTGTTGGGCGGTCCCGGTATGGGCTGACTGCTGGATGTGTCAAGTCACCGCGGTTTTCGTGCATCTGCTCCGGTGTCAGTTCACACACATAGGCGAGACTCTTTTGAATCAGCTTAACGGCCAGTTCATACATCGTGTCAAAGTAGTCGGAAGCATAATGGAAGCGGCTGCCCCAATCAAAGCCAAGCCAGTGGATATCCTCCTGAATAGCGTTGACATATTCGGTGCCCTCTTTGGTCGGGTTGGTGTCATCCATGCGCAGGTTGCACAGACCGCAAAATTTTTCTGCGGTGCCGAAATCCACGCAAATCGCTTTGGCATGACCAATATGCAGATAGCCGTTCGGTTCCGGCGGAAAGCGGGTGTGTACACGCTGTCCGGCAAAGCGGCCGTTTTTTGCAATGTCTTCTGTAATAAAGGTATGAATGAAATTGCCGCTGCCTGTTTCTTCGGCAGGGCGGGTTTCATTGGTTTCACTCATGAAAGTTCCTCCTGTATTTTGCCCGCCTGTCCATTATTTTTATATACTTATATAGGATAGGCAGTTTGCTGTAAAATCAAGCAGTCGTTTTTGCCGCTTCTGCTTTTTCAAAGCCGGCCTGCAGCCGCCGCAAAGATTCTTCCTTTCCCAGCAGGGAGAGAATCTCCATGGCACCGCCGGGGGTTACCTTTTGACCGGCCGCCGCGATGCGCACAGGCCACAGCAGAGTACCATTCTTTACACCCAGTGTTTTGGCAAGCTTCAGCAGGTTGCTGTGCAGGGAATCCACACTCCAGTCAGAAAGGGCCGTCAGGTCCTCCAGTGCGGCCTTCAGCATAACGGGGGCGTTGTCCATGGTTGCTTTGCTCTTTTTGTTGATGAACAGGTCAGCATCATACTGCGGCAGTTCTTTGAAGAAAGCAAGCATTCCTGGAATCTCCGGCAGCCGAGTCACACGCGGCTGCAGCATATCCGCCAGAATGGTCCAGTCCTTTTCAGCATCTCCGAATACCTCGCGGAAGTAAGGCATGGATTTCTGAATAAAGGTTTCTTTTGGCATTTTCTTAATATACTCGCCGTTCATCCACGCAAGCTTGTCATAATCAAAGATAGCCGGACTTTTGCTGATACCGTCAATGCAGAACGCTTTTTCCAGTTCGGGAAGGGTAAACAGTTCCTGCGTGTCCTTTGGAGCCCAGCCGAGCAGAGCAATATAATTGATGATTGCCTTCGGCAAGTAGCCTTCTTTGACCAAATCGGCAAAACCGGTGGAGCCATGGCGCTTAGAAAGCTTGCTGGTGCTACCGTCCGGGTTGTGGCCCATAATCAGCGGCAGATGGATATATGTTGGCACCTGCCAGCCAAAGGCTTCATACAGCAGATTGTACTTTGGTGTACTAGTCAGGTATTCACAGCCGCGCACCACATGCGTAATGTGCATCAGGTGGTCGTCAATGACATTGGCAAAGTTGTAGGTCGGGTATCCGTCTGACTTAATTAGAATCTGGTCCTCCAGCTCGCTGTTCTCAATGGTGATGGTGCCAAACACGCTGTCCGTAAAGGAGGTGCTGCCTTCCAGCGGCATTTTCTGTCGAATGACCCATGGCTTGCCGGACTGCAGGAGCTGCTGCACTTCTGCCTGGGGCAGGTTGCGGCAGTGGCGGTCATAGCCGCCCAGACCGTTTTCATCATGCAGGGTAGCCAGACGTTCTTTGCTGCAGAAACAGTAGTATGCTTTTCCTTCTTTTACTAGCTGCTGCGCATAGGGCAGGTAGATGTTTTTGCGCTGGCTTTGCACATAGGGACCGTAAGGGCCGCCGACGTCTGGGCCCTCGTCGTGCTGCAGGCCTACCTGCTGCAGTGTATGATAAATAACGTCCGTGGCACCTTCCACGAAACGTTCCTGGTCCGTGTCTTCTATCCGAAGAACGAAGGTGCCACCCTGTGACTTTGCAATCAGATATTCAAACAGGGCAGTGCGCAGGTTTCCCACGTGCATAAAACCAGTGGGGCTTGGTGCAAAGCGGGTCCTGACAGTCTGTTTTTCCATAAAAAATTACCCCTTTTCATGTACGTCTTTCTATTATACCGAAAAAGGACACACAGTGCAATCTTATATTTCAGCTATTTCGGCAGCTCTCAGGTACTTTTTCCTCTGGCAGATGCGGCATAGGAGAAAACACAAAACTTAGTCTGTTTACCGCAGAAAAATGCGGATATTTTCATTTTTGTAATCAGGAAGTGGTCCTGCCTATAACCTGCCTATAAAAAGGTAGGACCTTTACGTATTCCAAAACAAGGGACAGGCGGCTTTCTGTGCCAGCCGGCAAAAAAACAATGCCAAAAAGGCAAAAGAGCACGAAATCCAACTTCTCATACAGATAAATTGTGTAAATGCCTAAAAATAAATCGTTCTTATAGAAAAATTACACAAGTGGTCGGACTTTCTCTTAAAAAAAGCAAATAAAAAGATATTGTTTCTGATTATTTATTAAAAATTTTAGAACTTTTTTAAAAATACGGGACAGAATGAAGAAAATATGATATAGTAAGCAATAAGCATTTAGACGAAAGCCGGGGGACCGAATGCGTAATTTTCGTGAAAACTTTGTAAAAAGTTTGCTAAAACTTTAACAAAATCCTTGCATTCGGCATCCGTTTGTGATATATTTAACTTGTGTTAAGAAGCTGCGTTGCCGAACCCGTAAATCGGGCGGCCAAACCAGCCTATTATAAAGCAAAGCCATATAAATGAATGGAGGAAACAAAGATGTCTAGAAAAATCGTATTAGCAGGTGCCTGCCGTACGCCTATCGGAAAAATGGGCGGCATGTTCGTGAATACCTACACCCCTGAACTGGCTACTATCGTAGTTAAGGAAGCTCTGAAGCGTTCCGGTGTTCCAGCAGAGGCTGTTGATGAAGTTATCCTGGGCTGCGTGTTCCAGGGCGGCATCGGCCAGAACGTTGCCCGTCAGGCTGCTGTTTATGCAGGTATCCCGATTAGCACTCCTGCTTTCACACTGAACAACCTGTGCGGCTCCGGTCTGAAGAGCATCAACGTTGCTGCAGGCCTCATTCAGGCTGGCCAGGCTGACATTATTGTCGCCGGCGGCGCTGAGAACATGTCCAACGCTCCTTATCTGCTGAAAAAAGCACGTTTTGGCTATCGCCTGAACGACGGTGTTCTCATTGACTCCATGCAGAACGATGGTCTGTGGGATACTTTCCATCATTATCCTATGGGCATCACTGCTGAAAATGTTGCTGAGAAGTATGGTATCACCCGTGAGATGCAGGATGAATTCTCCGCAAACAGCCAGCAGAAGTGCCAGAAGGCTCTTGCTGCCGGCAAGTTCAACGATGAAATCGTTCCGGTCGAAGTCAAGCAGAGAAAGAAGACCGTTCTGATTGACAAGGATGAAGCCCCGCGTGCTGGCATTACTGCTGAAAGCATTTCCGGTTTGAAACCTTGCTTCAAAGAGGGCGGCACTGTTACCGCTGCTAACTCCTCCGGCATCAACGATGCAGCTTCCGCTGTTGTCGTAATGACAGAAGAAAAGGCCAAAGAGCTGGGCGTCAAGCCATTGGCTTTTTGGATTGACGGTGCTTCTGCTGGTGTTGATCCGGCTTACATGGGCTTGGGCCCGATCGACGCAACCAAGAAAGTTATGAAACACAGTGGCATGTCCGTAAAGGATATGGACCTCGTCGAAGCAAACGAAGCATTTGCTGCACAGTCCATCGAAGTCTGCCGCGAACTGAACTTCGATATGGACAAGGTCAACGTCAACGGCGGCGCTATCGCATTGGGCCATCCGGTTGGCTGCTCTGGCTGCCGTATCTTGACAACCCTGATGTACGAAATGCAGAGAAGACAGAGCGAGTATGGTCTGGCTACTCTGTGTGTTGGCGGCGGCATGGGTGTTGCTACAATCGTTAAGAGATACGAATAATCTCTTTCTGGAATTGTATTGTAAAGAGGGCTGTTAATAATGAGCTATGTAAAATATGAACAGAAAGACTTTGTCGGCATTATCACCATCGACCGCGAGAAATCCCTCAACGCCTTAAATCCTGAAGTGCTGGCTGACTTGGAAGCTGTCGTTGACGCTATTGATGCGGACAAGACCCGCTGCGTAATCGTTACAGGTGCTGGTAAAAAGGCATTTGTTGCTGGCGCAGATATTGGTGCCATGAGCACCATGGGCCCTGCAGAGGGCCGCGCATTCAGCGCAAACGGCAACGATGTTTTCCGTAAAATTGAAAAGTTGCCGATGCCTGTTATCGCTGCAATCAACGGTTATGCACTCGGCGGCGGCTGCGAGCTGTCCCTGAGCTGCGACATCCGCATTGCTGCTGACAACGCTGTTTTCGGACAGCCTGAAGCTGGTCTGGGCATTACCCCCGGCTTTGGCGGCACACAGCGTCTTGCCCGTACCATTGGTGTAGGCAAGGCCAAGGAAATGATTTATACTGCCCGCAATATTAAGGCTGACGATGCTTATCGTGTGGGTCTGGTCAATGCCGTTTACCCGTTAGACCAGCTTATGGATGAGGCCATGAAGATGGCTCAGCGTATTGCCGGCAATGCACCTATCGCTGTCCGTCAGTGCAAGAAGGCCATTAACATGGGCCTGCAGATGGATATTGATACGGCAGCTTCTTTTGAGCCGGAAATGTTTGCTGCATGCTGTGGCACACAGGACCAGCACAACGCGATGACTGCTTTCTGCGAGAAGCGGAAGCACGATCCGTTTATCAACAAGTAATTGTTGCACATTTCTAAAAAATTTGAATCTTGATTGGAGGATTTTCTCATGATCGTTGGCATTATTGGTGCCGGAACCATGGGCTCCGGAATTGCACAGGCTTTTGCTCAGACAGATGGTTATGAAGTTCGTCTTTGCGACGTGAAACCCGAATGGGCTGCAGGCGGCAAGGGCAAGATCCAGAAGAGCCTGGATCATCTGGTAAAGAAGGGCAAAATGGATCAGGCACGCGAGGATGCTATCCTTGCAAAAGTCACAACCGGCACAAATGAAATTGCTGCTGACTGTGATCTGATTGTTGAAGCTGCTCTGGAAAAGATGGACATTAAGCAGGGTATCTTCAAACAGTTGGACGAACTCTGCAAACCCGAGTGCATCTTCTCTTCCAATACTTCTTCTCTGTCTATCACAGAGATTGGCCATGGCATCAAGCATCCGGTTATTGGTATGCATTTCTTCAACCCGGCTCCTGTTATGAAGCTGGTCGAAGTTATTGCCGGCATCAACACCCCGGACGAGGTTGTCGAGAAGGTTAAGGCAATTTCCAAGGAAATTGGCAAGACTCCGGTACAGGTTAAGGAAGCTCCTGGCTTCGTTGTTAACCGTATCCTGGTCCCGATGATTAACGAAGGCATTGTTGTGCTGTCCGAGGGCACTGCTACTGCTGAGGATATTGATACCGCTATGAAGCTGGGTGCAAACCATCCGATGGGCCCGCTGGCTCTGTCCGACCTTATCGGCAACGATATCGTCCTCGATGTTATGGAAGTCCTGTACAACGAGACTGGCGATTCCAAGTATCGTCCGGCTCCGCTGTTGCGCAAGATGGTCCGTGGCGGCCTGCTTGGCAGAAAGTCCGGCAAGGGCTTCTACGACTACACGAAGTAAGTTTTACACGAAGCACTTTGTTTCCATGTAACGTGTAACGGAAATTTCCCCGTGCTGTTCTGGCGCTATGTGAAGTCGAGCATATCCATTAGGCATAAGTTTCTTCTCCTATATTCATCGGATTCATGCAATGAACACTTTCGCGGCAGGTATTGTCCCTGTCGGATTGTTCCAAGCTGCTGTTGACATACAGAAGACTTTTTGGTAGATGACGATGGGGCATCAAGCAGCTCCTACTGCTGCGGAAGAGAAATTCCTATAAAAATCCGGCTGTGAAGAGAAATCCTTGCAGCCGGATTTTTCTGTGTTATAATAAAAAATGAGAATAAAAAGGCAAGGGGTAAATGCAATGCTGGAAAATGACTGGGAAGAGAAACAGATTGACGTTGACGCAAAGCTGCTGGCAAAAATCATCTTCAATAAGGAAACACCCAATTATCTTCCGCTGGAGCATGAGCGGGATAAAAATGTGAATGCACTGTATGCGGAACTGAAAACACTGTGGCAGCAGAACCGGCTGAATGAGGCGGAGGACCTTCTGTACGAAAAAATGGATACCCGCAATTATCGATATCTGGAAATGGGTATTGACTTTTATATGAAGTTAAACCAAAAAACTGATGCAGAACTGGATGCGGCAGACTTTGAGAGGTCAGAAATCGCTGACGGTATGAAAGAGCTTGTTCATCGGTTCAACATTACATTGCCGGCATAAAAAACGACTCCCGAAGCGACTGTTTCGGGAGTCATTTTTTATGAACAAATAAATGAATGGATGGCCTAATTAAATTTTATTGCTTCTGCGCCAGATGCCCTGTTTCTCAGCAGCTTTAATCAGCTGTTCACGGAAGTCCGGATGAGCAATGCTAATCAGTCTTTCAGCACGGCCCCAGGCGGAAACACCTTTCAGGTTAACCATGCCGAATTCTGTTACGACATACTGTGTGTTGGGACGTGTATCCGTTGTAATGGAGCCGGGCTCCAGTACCGGCAGGATACGAGAGTGAGCCTTGCCCTGTTTGTCCATGAAAGTGGAGGAGCAGCACAGGAAGCTTTTACCACCGTGGGAGAGATAAGCACCCAGTACGAAGTCGAGTTGTCCGCCGGCACCGGAAATCTGGCGGAAGCCGCTGGATTCACCGTTTGCCTGGCCATATAGGTCGATATTTACGATATTGTTAATGGAAATCATATTATCATGCTGACCGATGATACGGGGGTCATTGACATAGTCAACCGGCATTGCCATGCAGGAGGCGTTATCATCCAAATAGTCATACATTTCTTGATGACCGGAAGCAAATGCGTAGACCTGCATACCCGGGTTGACATTCTTTTTTCTGCCGTTGATGATGCCGCGCTCTGCCATTTTAACATAGGCATCAACATACATTTCTGTATGAACACCCAGGTCCTTCAGGTCAGACTCTGCCAGCAGGGAACCAACAGTGTTCGGCATGCCGCCAATACCCAGCTGCAGGCAGGCGCCGTTTGGAATCATCTTGACAATCTGTTTTGCCACGGCCAAATCCACTTCGGTGGAAGGCTTGGAGTCCGGCATACAGCGCACATATGGATCCTGCATTTCTACAATCGCGTCAACTTTGGAAATCGGAACACTTTCCTGATAACCGCCAAGGCAGCGCGGCAGCTTCGGGTTCACTTCCACGATGATGTGCTTTGCACGCTGGAAGACAGAGTATTGCATAGCACCGGAAGGACCAAAGCTGAAGTAGCCGTGTTTGTCCATGGGAGAAACCTGGCACATTGCTACATCGATGGGCGGCAGCTCATTGCGGTAGTAGCCGGGCATTTCAGAGAAGCGGTGCGGCACGGTGGTAATGAATCGTTTGGAAGCATAGTGACGCTCGGAACCTGTGTAGAACCAGGAATAAACGGAAAAGTGGTCCTGCGCGTCCGGAACATCAAAAATTTTCGGTGTTTCCATTTCAATGCCGACACGAACTTTTACGTCCTTCAGGTTTGGAATGTATTTTGCCAAAGCAATATCCAAATCGTGTACGGTACCGCAGTTAAAACCGTAGTCCACCCAGTCGCCGGATTTGACAGCCTGTACCGCTTTGTCAGCGGTCGTCAGTTTTTGTGCATATTCTTCTTGAAAACTCATGAATATCAACTGCCTTTCTTTTTTAAAGCAAAAATTGCGTTGCAGATGAACTGCGCTGCTTGTTAATAAAGTAACTATATTATAGCACTTTTTTACACAAAAGGCAACAATCCGTTTATCGAATTGTTCTATATTTGTAAAAAAAGCACGACCTTTTTATACAAAAAAGCGAAGCTCTTTATGGCATTTTGTCGAACATATTTTTAGTCCTTGCACATGAATGCAGCGCTGCCGTACAATAAAAAGAGCAAACATTTATTTCCTGGAATAGGGTGAAAAATATGTCTTTGACAGAACGAAAAAATGAGCGGCTGCTGATAGTGCTGCAATTTTTAAGGCAGGAGGCTTCACCGGAACATCCACTGCCCATGCGTCGCATTCTGCTGGCACTGAAACGGAGGGGAATTGTCTGTGCAAGAAAAGCGGTTGGGCGGGATATAGCGGCTCTGCGCCGGTTTGGATACCCGATTGTGTTTACTCGTACACCGTACGCCGGCTATTATCTTACCTCCCGTGCGCTGAATACAGCCGAGGTGCGCATTCTGATTGATGCAGTGGATGCAGCCCCGTTTTTAACAGCGGATATGACAGAACAGCTTACCGAAAAATTACAGACATTGGTAAACCGGCGGGAACGTGCCGCACTGCAGAAACAAATCTATTATGACCCTAGCTGTAAACAGCAAAATACAGAAATCTGCTGCAGTATTGACGTTCTGCATCGGGCAATCGCGCAGGGAAGAAAAGTTTCCTTTTGGTACTACCACAGAACGCTGAAAAATAACCATATCCAGTTGAATGACGGGCGGCAGTTTGTCTTAAGTCCATATGCTCTTTTTTGGAAAAACGACCACTATTATTTGGCAGGCAATTACGAAAAATACAACACGGTCGGCAACTATCGGTTGGATCGCATGTACAAAGCCAAGATGCTGAAAAAGCCAGTCCGTCCTTTTTCAGAGGTTACCCCGTACCGTGAACGTTTCGATACAGCGGACTATCTGCACAGTGCGTTCTATTTGTATGGCGGCAAGGTGGAACAGCTGCTGCTGCGGTGTGACAGCAGTCTGTTGGACGTGCTGACAGACCGTTTTGGTTCGGAAGCAGAGGTGCTGGAAAGCAGCGGAGAAACATTCACCACACATGTACAGGTCCGTGTTAGTGAGGGTCTGTATGAATGGCTGCTGCAGTGCGGCGCGCGGCTGACAGTCTTGTCGCCGACTTATGTGCGGGACGAAATGCGCCACCGCATTCGTGATTTGTATAGCTTATATCGGCTTGCCGTGCCGGAAGAAGGCGGTGAGGAAGAGCCGCCGCAGGAAACGGACAGCTGAAACGCTTTACGAGAACCACATATGTTCTACAAAGATTTTGATGCCAATGCCAATCAGGACCAATCCACCGATAATCTGTGCTTTGCCTGTAAAGCGGTCACCGAATTTTTTGCCGATATATACACCGATATAGCATAAAACCAGTGTCACAACGCCAATTAAACAGACAGAAAGCAGCATCAACTGTGTGGTGGAGGCACCTACCGCACTGGGCAGCAGAATGCCGGTGGCCAGCGCGTCAATGCTGGTGGCTACCGCAAGCACCAGCAGCGTTCTGGTCGGAATGTTGTCCTGCAGACAGGCTTCACCGCCGTGACATTTGTGTGCCTCCCGCAGCATTTGAATGCCGATAATAGAAAGCAGAATCAGCGCAATCCAGTGGTCCACCGCATTGATGATGGAAGCGCCGGCCTTGCCAATCAGCCAGCCGATAATTGGCATTAGGGACTGAAACAGACCAAAGCATCCGGCAACTTTCAATGCAAAGGCGGGGCGCACTTTGCGGGTAACAGCGCCGTTTGCCAGGCTGACAGCAAAGGCGTCCATACTTAGCCCTACGGCAATGCCGATAAGGGAAACATAATCCATAAAAATCCTCCTTAAAAGGGACTTATTTCTTTATCATAGGAGGTGACATATCATTTGTCAATTCCTTTTATGTGGAAATTCGATATAGATATATATGTATAAAAGACAGCATACTTGAAAGCTTGTTTTTCGTCGTCGTCGGACAGTCAAAAATAGGGGAAGCAAATTGACTTTAGCACTGGAATATGCTAATCTATAGGACAATTAAAATGTTTGAATTAGAACAGGAGGCTTACCATGATAGCAGTCATTGATTATGGTGCGGGGAATCTGCAAAGTGTGCTGAAAGCCTTTCAGTACATTGGCAGCAGTGTACAAGTTACGGCAGACCCGGCTGTGCTGCGGATGGCGGATGCGGTAGTTTTGCCCGGTGTCGGTGCTTTTGCGGATGCCATGAGCCATTTGCGGGCGGCGGGACTGGTGGAAACCGTGCAGCAGCTGGCAGTTTCCGGCAAACCGTTCCTCGGCATCTGTCTTGGGCTGCAGCTGCTGTTTGAGAGCAGCGAAGAAGCACCGGGTGTGCCGGGATTGGGTATCCTGCGTGGGAAAATATGCCGCATTCCCGCCGGCCCGGGATTGAAAACGCCGCATATCGGTTGGAACAGCCTCCATGTATTGGATTGCTCCGGCATTTTTGCGGACCTGCCGAAAGAACCATATGTTTACTTTGTCCATTCTTATTATCTGAAAGCGGAGGACCGAAAAGTCGTGGCGGCCACTACACAGTATGGTGTGCGGATAGATGCGGCTGTACACAAGGGCAGCCTGTACGCGACACAGTTTCACCCGGAGAAAAGCGGCCGAGTAGGACTGCAAATGCTGCGGAACTTTGCGGCATTGGCAAAGGAGGGCAGATGAACGATGTATGCGAAACGAATTATTCCTTGTTTGGATGTGAAAGATGGACGAGTTGTAAAAGGCACTTCCTTTGTGCATCTGCGTGATGCGGGGGACCCAGTAGCGTGTGCGGCAGAATATGACCAGCAGGGAGCCGATGAGCTGGTTCTGTTGGACATTACTGCTTCGGCGCAGGCACGCGGCACACAGCTTTCTTATGTCAGCAGTGTAGCAAGCCAAATTTTTATTCCGTTTACGGTTGGCGGCGGTATCCGAACCGTGCAGGATTTTCAGGTTCTGCTGCGTGCCGGTGCTGACAAAGTGTCGGTCAACAGTGCCGCCGTACAGCATCCGGAGCTGATAACGGACGCGGCAGGGAAATTTGGCAGTCAGTGTGTGGTATGTGCCATCGATGCCAAGCGCAAGCCGGAGGGCGGTTGGTGTGTTTATATCAACGGCGGCCGCACACGCACCGATTTAGACGCCGTTGAATGGGCACAGAAGGCAGTTGCGCTGGGTGCGGGTGAGATTTTGCTGACCAGTATGGATGAGGACGGCGTGCAGCAGGGCTACGACCTGCCCCTGACCGCCGCAGTCAGTGAGCGGGTGCACGTGCCGGTGATTGCCTCCGGCGGTGCGGGAAAGCTGGAACACTTTTATGATGCCTTTACAAAAGGGAAGGCAGATGCGGTTCTGGCTGCCTCTCTGTTTCACTTTGGGGAAATCACCATTCCTCAGCTGAAGACGTATTTGAAGGAACGTGAAATTCCTGTGCGCATTTTGTAATTTATGCTTGCAACTTTTGTGCACTGTGCTATAATAAAATTCCGAAAGAGGAATAAGATGCGGCAGATGGTCTGACCACATCCTTTGCTTTACCCGGACATACGGGAATTTCTTCCCCGGTCAAATATTATATTATTCTGCACTGCATCTTTATAAAAGAGCGGTAGCAAGGAGGATTTTATGAAAAAGCAAAAAACGTTTCGTTTGACGCTGTTGGGACTCTTCAGCGCGCTCATCATTCTAATGGCATTTACTCCCATTGGGTATGTGTCTACCGGTGTTGTATCCATCACCATGGTACATATTCCGGTTATTTTGGGTGCTATTCTGCTTGGTTGGCAGGGCGGCGCCGTATTGGGTGCTGTTATGGGTGTGTCCAGTATGGTTCGTGCACTCATCGCGCCCGGCGGTGCCATGGATGTGTTCTTCCAGAACCCCATTGTCGCTATTCCGTCCCGTGTGGCGCTGGGAATTATCGTTGGTCTGCTGTATGCAGGACTTTCCAAGGCGATTCACGGCAAAGTGTCGCAGTCCGTCAGCATCGGTCTGGCGGCGGCGATTGGCAAACTGTGCAGTACGGTTCTGACACTGTCCATGCTGGTACTGGTGTACCACAATGAAATTGCAAAACTGACGCATGGCTCTGCCATTGCTTTCCTCATCGGCTCCATCATTACGGTGAATGGCCTGATTGAAATGGTCATTGGTGTTGTCATTGCCATTCCGGTGTGCGGGGCACTCTTTAAGGCGCGTCGTCAAATGGTTAGGGCCTAAACCGGTTAACAGGAACAAGGCAAAGAAAAAGGTTCGGCAGGTCGGAGAATTTCTCCGTCTGCCGAACCTTTTTGCTGTTTTCAGCGGTCCTCAAACTGCATGTTGTAGTATTTGGCGTACAGGCCATTCTTGGCCAACAGTTCCGCATGGGTACCGCGCTCACGAATGCCGTCGTTGTCAATGACAATGATTTCGTCGGCACTGCGGATAGTGGAAAGCCGGTGCGCAATGGTAATCGTTGTGCGGCCGTGGGCCAGCTTGTTCAAACTGTGCTGAATGTACCGTTCACTTTCGTTGTCCAGGGCGCTGGTGGCTTCGTCCAGAATCAAAATGGGTGGATTCTTCAGGAACACGCGGGCAATGGCAATACGCTGTTTCTGTCCGCCGGAAAGGCGTGTGCCGCGTTCGCCAACATAGGTGTCGTAGCCGTCCGGCAGTGACTTGATAAAGTCATGAATGTCCGCTTCCTTTGCGGCCTGCACGATTTCTTCCATGCCGGCTTTTGGTTTGCCGTAAGCAATGTTGTCTTTTACAGTGCCATCGAATAGGTAAACGTCCTGTTGTACAATGCCGATTGCACTGCGCAAACTTTTTTGTGTCAGTGTACGCACATCTTTGCCGTCAATGCACACGGCACCGCTGGTCACATCGTAAAAACGGGGAAGCAAGGAGCACAGTGTGGTTTTGCCGCCGCCGGATGGTCCAACCAATGCAACCGAACGGCCAGCGTCAACGTGAATGTTAATGTGTTCCAGAACGGATTCTTCGTCGTTGTACCGGAAAGTAACATTTTTAAAGTCCAGCGTGCCTTTTACATCGGTCAGTTCCTTTGCGTTTGGTGCATCCTGAATCTCCGGAACGGTGTCTAGCACTTCAGTTAGGCGGCGGAAACCGGAAACACCTTTTTGCAGCATTTCGGTAAATTCAATCAGTACCTCAATGGGGTGTACAAAAATATTGATGTACAGGGCATATACAGCGAGGTCTGCCGGAGAAAGAGAACCTTTCGCAATGAAAAAGCCGCCGGCGACCAGTACAGTTAGAAACAGCATTCCCTCGAAAAAGTTGTTGCCCGCGTGAAAAATGCCCATTCGCAGGTAGTTGCTTTCTTTGGAGTGCAGAAACTGCTGATTTCTCTTTCGAAACTTCTTCTGTTCCACATCTTCGTTGGCGAAGGACTTAACTACCCGAATGCCCGCCAAGCTGTCCTGCAAACTGGCATTTACATCGGCTATTTTGCGGCGGTTGTCCATAAAGGTACCCTGCATCTTTTTGTTTTGGTGAACGCTGAAAATGACCATGACCGCTACCACAGCGGAAAGAATGAGTGTCAGTGGTACATTTACCATCAGCAAAAGGATAAAGGAACCGATGATTTTAATGGCGGAGATAAACACGTTTTCCGGTCCATGGTGTGCCAGCTCGGAAATATCGAACAGGTCAGAAATCAGCTTGCTCATCATTTCACCGGTATTGCTGCGGTCGTAGTACGAAAAAGAAAAGCGTTCATATTGGTCAAACAGGTCCTGCCGCATATTGCTTTCCATCTTTGCGCCCATCACATGGCCCTGATAGGTGACATAAAAACGGCACAGCATACGAATGAAGTACATAAAAAATAGGGCAATGCCCAATTTTACAAGGCTGTTTAGGATAATGTCTGGCTGACGGGTAAAAAGTGTTTTTGTCAGGAAGCTTAGGATTTGCGGAAAGGCGAGGTCCACTGCGCTGACAATGAGGGCACAGAACATATCCATAAAGAATACCGCTTTGTAGGGCTTGTAGTACTGAATGAATTTTTTAAAAAGCCGCATAAAATCCTCCTCAATGGGTGGTTCCTGAAATTTGGCGTAAAAAAGCGGTGCAGCTTTTCCGGTGCACCGTTTTCCATATGTATCGCTTTAGCGATAGAGATGATAATTGCTTTTATAACGGGAACGGCGCTTGCTGTGATGTCCGCGCTTTGGCGAATAGCGTGTGGAACGGCGGTTCCAGCTGCGGCCGCCATATCCGCCGCCGCGGTGACCATGGCTGCGCAGAAAACGAATCAGCAGGAAGATAAGCACCGCTGCCGCCGCCACTATCACAATGATTGCCACAACCTTGAACCATGGCTGCAGATAAAACGGAATGTGGCGGGACACTTCCTGCGAAGCAACCAAGTCAACGTTTGCCATAGTCTGGCCATTGTACGAAACCGCAATCGTGCCGATTTTTTGTCCGGCTTTTACCGGGGCGGCAACGCTTTTCGGCAGGGAAACTTTCGTTGTAACTTTGCCGCCGTCTGTTGGCAGCATGGCACTGAAGTCCTGCGCTGGCATTACAGCAAGCTGCTGGCTGTGGTCCTTTGTCTGCTGTACGGTTACATTTGCGACCGATTTGGATTTTGACAGGACACTCTGTTTTTTCAGAGAGCTGAACGCCCAGTCGTACAGCTGACGGGAATCCTCGAAAGCACCGTTGGTAAGGACGCTTTTGCCGTTCTTTACACTAGGGGCACCCATGGCAACGCACAGGTAATTCATGCCGTTTTTGGAGGCAGTTGACGCCAGACAGTATCCCGCTTGGTCGGATGTGCCGGATTTGCCGCCGGTGCAGGAAGCGTCATAGTAGTTGCTGTTTTTAACCAGCAACTTGTTGGAGGCAGCTAGCTGGCGGGCTTTGCTGTAGTTGGTCGCCGGCACGGTGTAGGAAGCACAGGAGGCTATTTTCCGGAACAGCGGCAGGGAGTAGGCGTATTTATAAATTTTCTCCAGGTCATGTGCTGTGGTGTAGTGGTCCTTGTTGTAGTTGCCAAACACATTGGTGTAGTTGGTATTTGTACAGCCAAGTGCTTTGGCCTTTGCGTTCATCAGTTTGACAAACTGTGCCATGTTGCTGCCTGAGGCGGACTCTGCCAGCGCAATGGCGGCATCATTTCCGGAGGGAACCAGCATACAGTACATCAGGTTCAATGCGGAAATTTTTTCGCCGACCGCCAGCTGCACAGTGACAAAGGAGCGGTTCGGAAGCTGCTGTTGTACATCCGCAGAAATAGTTGCCATTGTGTTCGCCGGGTCGTGAATCAGTTCATTGGCAACGATAAATGTCATAACTTTCGTAGTAGAGGCCTGACTGACTTTTTTATCTGCATCTTTTGCATAAATCGTACCGCCGCTATCCAGGTCAATCAGCTCCAGGGCACTGCTCTGGGGAATAAAGCCGGGGTCCAGTCCAGTGGCTGCCTGTCCAGGTATGACCGCCGCGGCAGCGACCAGAACCGCCGCAAACGCGGCGCAGGCCCATCGCATTAGTTTCTTTTTCATCATGTTTCTCCTTCCAGCATATACACCTAATAATATACCACGGAAAGAAGAAAAGGTAAAGACACCATCGGGAAAAAGGAAGAAGCCGGCAGAAAGGGCCATCTAAAAGCAGATATCTGCCTTCTGCGGAATGGAAAACGCCTTGAAATACTGCTCTTCCAGCGGAATCCAGCGGTCGGCGAAAATCTGTGCCGCTTTGCTGCCGTTTCGTTTAAGGATACGCTGCATCTGTTCCTGCGGACCAATGTCAGAGAAAGCCAGCAGGTCCGCATAATCACCGAAAACAGGATGAAAGCTGTAGGCACCTTCCACAATCTGCCACTCACTTTCCGGTACAGTCCGTCGGCCGGAAAGACACATCTTTTGGCAGGAAAAGGCCGTGTAAGAAAACGCTTTCCGCAGACCAAGGTGCGGCAGTACCTCTTTTTGAAAGCGTTCATAATGAACGTTGCCGCCGGGCTGGGAAAGGCGGCTGTCTGTACGCAGCTGCGGAGGAAGAAAGAAATCGTCCATATGAATAACTGACGCACTGACAATTTGTTCCAACAGTGATGCAGCTGTGGTTTTGCCGGAGGCGGAGCGTCCATCTATGGCAAGAACACGGGTGCCATCCGTCTTTGGGAGGGCTGCCATTCTTTCAAGCAGCGGGAAAAGACGGACAAAGCGCTTCTGTACCAGCCGGTAAGACGGGTGTTCCTTTTCACGGTAAATGGAACTGTGATGTACCGGATGACAGCCGACGGTCCAGTACTGTGTCAGATACTGCTGCCACGCGGCGGGCGAAAAAGAAAGCCTGCCTGCGCTGACCAGTTTTCCCGCTGTTGAGAGAGCCTGTTCAAACAGCTGACGGTTGTTTGTCATTCTGTCGGCGGAGAGTACAAACAACGGAAACAGCCACTACGGCGGAAGCCCGTGTCCTTTCCATGAGGGAAGGCTGACACGACATATTTCCGGGGAAATCTCCTCATACAGCGCTGCATTTTCGGCAGGCACAGCGGAAAATTCACGCATCAGGTACGTTTGCGCGATGGCCTTGTCCTTCAGCAGATGTTCCCCGCCGAAAGCAGCCTGATAGCACAATTTGACCACGTCCTGCGGCTGAAGAGAGGGGTGGAGCTTGTTCTGCAGCAGTAGGGAATCCTGAACAGTCATACAATCATTCCTTTAAAAGTTTTTTGCCGGATACAAGTGTAAAAACGCACATTGGAACGGACAATGTCGGCTTTCATAGCAGGCGGGCGTCCCATGTTGGTACAAGATTCAAAAAAGAAAACTTTTGTTTTATCTATAATTTGAACTGCACCCCATTTGTTAGACAGTATGATATACTGAAAACAAATGGGGTGTTTTTTATGCCGTTAGGCCCGCTTTGGGTAGCGGGCAGGAATGAAGCGGGCCTTCTCGGGCGCAAATACGTATTATAATGGAATAAAAGCAATAAAAGTCATGCGAGATTTTTAATTTCGCGGATGGCATCCTGTACCAGCCGGCTCATCGGCATATCGCCAATTCCAGCAATCAGATTGTCGCAGTGGTTCACGGGAATCAGTACGCGGGTGGCACTGCTCTGCCCAACTGCCGACGCCATAGCAGGTGTGATTTCACCGAACAGGGAATCCGCAATGACAATGCCGATAGGGCCGGCAATAACGTCCGCTTTGCGGCAGGCAACAAGCACCGCGTTTTCGCCGGTGGCAGTGCAGTTTGCGCCGGCTTTGCGCATAGCGGCAGTAGCGGCACTGTTGGTGCCTACGGCATTTACAGAAGCCTGCGGCAGAGCAGATTTTATGGCGGTTACAAGCTGCTTTCCAATGCCGCCGCCCTGTCCATCTATAATCAAAATATTCATAAAATTACGACCTTTCCTGCAAAATTTTTCCGTCCGGTCCCTTCTGTTTTTCGTCGGATAAATTATAACATAGTGCATAAAAGCTGGCAACTGTTCCGCGATAGCGGGCCGTGGAAAGGTTGCATTTCCATGCGGTACAGCGTAAAATAAATACGGAGAAATTTGATCTGATTTTGTCACTGCCCAGGTCTGATGCGGGGCAGCTTGTAGGAGGGAATTTTTTGTATACACCATTTTCTTTAAAAGGTGTTTTGCTCGGCTGTTCCACTTCCGCTACACAAACAGAGGGCAGCCCAACCAGAAACAGCTGGTACGACTGGGCAGCAAAGCCGGGAAGAATGAAAGATCGTTCCAGTCCCTGCAATGCCAACCAGCACTGGCAGCGCTGGCGGGAGGACAATGTCCTCATTCAGCAGCTGGGCCTGCAGGTATACCGTATGGGTCTGGAGTGGAGCCGCATTGAACCAACGCCAGGCCGTTTTTGCCGGAAAGCAATGAACCGCTACCGGGAGGAGATACTGGACCTGCAAAAAAGAAACGTAAAAGTGCTGGTGACACTGCATCACTTTTCCAACCCAACTTGGTTTGAAAGTCAAGGCGGTTTTCTGCGTAAAGACAGCCCACAGATATTTCTGCGTTATGTCACCTATGTAGTGGAATCTATCGGGGATATTGTCAGCGATTATGTTACGCTGAACGAGCCAAACACTTATGTGACGCTCAGTTATTTTTTGGCACAGTGGCCGCCGGCAAAGCATAATCCGGCGATTTCTATCCGTGTCATGCGCAATCTGGTGTACTGCCATCTGGCATCCTATCGCCGTATTCACCGCATTCGGGAGGAGCGCGGATTCTCCGGCCGCACCATGGTTGGTTTTGCGGAACATATGCGGGTCTTTTCGGCGGCGCGTCCCAAGGACCGCCCGCTGGCCAGTGCCATGGACTATCTGTTTCAGGGCTTAACCAATGCTATGTACACAGGGCGGCTTACGGCTCCGCTGGGTGTAGAGGCGCCTTTTGGTGATGGCCGTTTCTATGATTATATTGGCATCAATTACTACACTCGTTTATGGGTAAGCGGCAAATATATTGGCAGCAAGCCGGACAGTGAGCAAACGGACCTTGGTTGGGAAGTTTATCCGGAGGGACTGAGCCTCCTTATGCGCCGGCGTTACCGCCACCTGTGTGCTCCTATTTGGATTACGGAAAACGGCATTGCCGCGCGGAACGACAAACAGCGCTGCCGCTTTATTTACGAACATCTGCGGCAGATTGCTATTAGCGGCCTGCCGGTGGAGCGGTACTATTATTGGACATTGATGGATAACTTTGAATGGGCGGAAGGCGAAACCGCTGCCTTTGGCCTGATAGGCTGCGATTTTAAAACGCAAAAGCGCTCCATTCGTCCCAGTGCGCACTTTTATCATGAGATTATTCAGAACGATGGCATTACACAGTCTATGATTGACCGTTACTTAAAATAGCAAAGCACTTTATACAATTCGCTTTACGTACCCCATACACCACACATTTTATTATTCAGTATTTGCTTTCGCACTGCAAAAAAACAAGAAAGAAACGGAAAAAATCCGCTTCTATTTCGGAACTGTGCGGAAGGTGGACTTTTTCCGGAATACATATCAAATAAAAAAACAGCGGACACTGTCAGTTATCCACACTGACAGTGTCCGCTTTCTATATTATTTTATTTGTTGTGCTTATAGTTTTGCACCGCCAAATTCACTTAGCTGCAGGCCGTGATTATGCTGCAGGGCCCATGTGATGTTCCACTCGTTGACAAAAATAAGCAGGTGGTTGCCCTTTAGGTCCTGAATGCAGCGCGTGTCGCTGGTAAGGTCCAGTGACTTGGGGTCGAGGCCCTCATTTTCAATCCAGCGGATATATTCGTGCGGCAGGTTTTCCATGCGGATGTCCACTTTGTATTCGTTTTCCAGCCGGTATTCCAGCACTTCAAACTGCAGCTGACCAACCGCACCAACGACAACTTCTTCCATGCTGCCGTTCAGTTCCTGAAAAATCTGGATAGCACCTTCCTGTGCAATCTGTGTCATGCCTTTTACAAACTGCTTGCGTTTCATGGTATCTTTTGGGGAAACACGGGCAAAGTGTTCCGGCGCAAAGGTGGGAATGCCGCCGAAACAGAACTTTTTATCGGAGGCACACAGGGTGTCGCCAATGGAAAAGACGCCTGGGTCAAAGACACCGATGATGTCACCCGCATAGGCATGGTCGATAATTTCCCGCTGCTCCGCCATCAGTTGCTGTGGCGCCATCAGTTTCATCTTGCGTCCGCCCTGCATATGCACAACTTCCATGCCACGGTCAAATTCACCGGAGCAAATGCGCAGAAATGCAACACGGTCGCGGTGGGCCTTGTTCATATTTGCCTGGATTTTAAAGACAAAAGCGGAGAAATGGGAATCCATCGGGTCAATTTCACCGATGTCCGCTTTGCGCGGCAGAGGTGTCGTAGTCATGCGCAGAAATTCCTGCAGGAATGGTTCTACGCCGAAGTTCGTCAGTGCAGAGCCGAAGAATACAGGTGAAAGCTTTCCTCGGCGCACATCTTCCAGTGAGAAGTCTGCACCGGCACCATCCAGCAGCTCCACATCGTCTTTTAAAGTAGAAAGCAGGTCTTCCCCCAGCAGGTCGGAAAGCTTCGGGTCTGACAGGTCACTGGCGGATTCTTCTATTTGATGTTTTCCGTTGGCGGTTTCCTCCGCCGTGAAAGTCAAAATCTTTTTTGCTGCACGGTCATACACGCCCTTAAATTCACGGCCGCTGCCAATTGGCCAGTTCATGGCATACGTTTTAATGCCCAGTTCCTGTTCAATTTGGTCCGTCAGGTCATAGGGACTGCGGGCATCGCGGTCCATTTTATTGATAAACGTAAAAATTGGAATATGGCGCAGTGTGCAAACCTTAAACAGCTTACGTGTCTGTTTTTCTACGCCCTTGGCGGCATCAATCACCATGACGGCGCTGTCCGCGGCCATCAGGGTACGGTAGGTATCCTCGGAAAAATCCGCATGCCCGGGGGTATCCAGGATATTGATACAATAATTGTTGTATTCAAACTGCATGACAGAAGAAGTGACCGAAATGCCACGCTGTTTTTCAATATCCATCCAGTCCGAAACTGCGTGGCGCATGTGGCGCTTGCCTTTAACCATACCGGCCTGCTGAATGGCACCGCCGTACAGCAGGAGCTTTTCCGTCAACGTTGTTTTGCCGGCGTCTGGGTGAGAGATGATTGCGAACGTGCGCCGGCGCTCAATTTCCTTTTTATAGTCTGCCATTTATGAAAGTCCTCCATTGGTATTTTATAAAAATGCGGTAATATATTCTGCTCTACAAGGGGGACCCTCCCATATTTCTAAATTTTACAGTATTCTATAGTATAACAAAAAAGCCGTCTTACTGCAAATTTTTTTGCATCTGTCAAAGGACTTGTGTTATAATCGTTTCTGTTTTTAGTTTTGCTGCGGCAAGCAGAAAGAAGAGTTTTTAAGAATGACAGCAACAGAGCAGAAAGCACTTGCTTTTTTGGAGCAGGACGCTTTAGAAAGCATAGATATGCAGGAGCCGCTGCGGCGCGGTTTTGCGCGGGTATTGTATGTTGGAAAAGACGGCGTACAGCTGGACGTGCACGGGACCATTATGCAGCGCGCGGCGAATGAACAGGCGGCCGACCGGCTGGTCCGGCGCCTGCAAAAGGCACCGAAACTGTTTACGGCGCACAAGCTGTGGGATAAAGCAGCCTTTGAAAAGTACTTTTGCGGAGCAGACACATTCGGCGGCCTTAGCTGCAACCCCTGCCGCTTTGCCGTCTATACGTCCAAAAAGCCGCTGCCGGTTTCTCCGGTGTTTTCAATTCGGCAGCTGACACTTCACTATGCGCCGGCAGTCAATCAGCAGTACCATTTGTTTAACGACTCGCCGTATATTGAAAAACTGGTGCGTGCGGGCGTCTTTTACGGCGCCTTTGTCGGGGAGGAGCTTGCGGGATTTATCGGGAAGCACGCAGAGGGTGCGCTGGGTATGCTGGAAGTATATCCAAAGTTCCGACGGCAGGGTGTCGGTATTGCCCTGGAAGCAGACGCGGTGAATCGCAGCCTTGCAAAAGGACAGGTCCCTTTCGGCGATGTGATTCTCGGCAATGACGCTTCTTTTGCTTTGCAGCGGTCCATGGGATTTTCCATTCCCACGGCGGAACATTACTGGCTGATGACGGAGCCAAAAAAATAGCCCGAATGCCGTTGCGTATGCGGAATTGTTGACTTTTTTTGTACCGCTGTCTATAATTGCAGGTAGAAAGCGGACAGCGGGGAGGTGTACCTATGGCAGACGAAATGCTGAAAGCCAAAGAACTGAAAACGACATGCCGGCGCGAGGCAATTTTGACGGTCCTGCGTACGGCGCAGAAGCCGCTGACAGCGGAAGAGGTTTATCTGGCGGTCCTGCCGAATATGCATATGAGTGTGTCAACCGCTTACCGCACGCTGGCAACTTTGTTCGAAAAGGAAATTGTCATGAAAGAAGTGGGACAGGACGGCAAGGCGTATTTTCGCCTGAATGACCACCGGCACTGTCACATTCTGCGGTGTACGGGGTGTGGGGAAGTGATCGAACTTTCCGGCTGCCCGATAGAACCGCTGGAAAAACAATGGGCAGAAAAGACCGGCTATCAGATAACCGGCCACAGATTGGAGCTTTCGGGATTGTGCCCGAAATGCGCGGCAAAGAAGGATGAAAAACCAGATGATAAATGAATTTTCACGGACCGAGCTGCTTTTGGGGCGGCAGTCCATGCAGAAACTGGAGGATTGTTCCGTATTGTTGTTTGGCGTCGGCGGTGTTGGCGGATTTGCGGCTGAGGCACTGTGCCGCTGCGGCGTGGGCCAGTTTACACTGGTAGACAGTGACACCGTCAGCCTGACAAACCTGAACCGACAGGTCATTGCCCTGCACAGCACCATTGGGCAGTATAAAACAGATGTCATGGAGCGGCGAATGCAGGACATTAACCCGATGGTGCAGGTAGAAAGCTGCCGCTGTTTTTACACCGAGGAAAACGCAGAACAATTTGATTTTACAAAATACGATTATATTATAGATGCGGTGGATACAGTCAGCAGCAAGCTCCTGATTGCGCAGACAGCCTACCAGTGCGGTATACCGTCTATCAGCGCCATGGGTGCCGGAAACAAATTGGACCCCACACGTTTCCGCATTGCGGATATTTTTGAAACGCAGGCGGACCCGCTGGCGCGTGTTATGCGCCGGGAGCTGCGGAAACGCGGCGTGCCCCGTCTAAAAGTTGTTTACAGTGATGAACCGGCAAAAAAGCCGCTGCAAAGTAAAGAAACGCCGGCACCTGGCCGCAGGGTAACACCTGGCAGTGTCAGCTTTGTGCCCAGCGTGGAGGGCTTGGTGCTTGCAAGCGCCGTTATCCACGACCTGACAGCACCGTCGGAGGAAAAAGAATGATTACTGCAGTCCTTTTTGATATGGATGGAACACTGTTCGATACCGAACGAGTTAACCACGACGCATGGGTAGCGGTTGGTTTGCCGGAAGGGCTTTATTGGCACTGCATTGGCCGTGACCGCACAGAGATTCTTTCGCTGATGAAAGACCGTCTGCACCAGGAGCCGGAGCCGCTGTATGCCCGCTACCATGAGGAAGCAGCCCGCCACCTAAAGGAAACCGGAATTCCTCCCAGGCCAGGTCTGCATCAAATGCTGGATGCCCTGCAGAAACAGGAATACCGCATGGCTGTGGTGACATCTTCGTATGAATCGCGGGCTAAAGATATTTTAAACGGTTCCGGCACGGTACCGTATTTTCAAAGCCTTGTTACGGGGGATCAGATTACCCATGGTAAACCCGCACCGGACATCTTTCTGGAAGCGGCCCGCCGCCTTGACTGTACGCAGGACCAGTGTATGGTTGTAGAGGACAGCTTTAACGGTGTTCGCAGCGGCCACGCTGCCGGTATGTACACCGTGATGGTGCCGGATTTAATGCAGCCAAATGTGGAAATTCGTGTGTTGGCGGATGCAGTGCTACCGTCACTGCGGGAAGTACCGCCGCTTTTAACACGTTTAAACAACGGACAGCTGGGCACCAATGCTTGACAATGCGTTTGGCTGCGCCTATAATAAATTTATATCGATAAAAGCAGTGATGGGAACAAGGTATCTGTATATAGCCGCAGAGAGCAGGCATTTCGGTGGAAACCTGTGCGTGTGCAGATGCGTATGCGTCGCCCCGGAGCTGGCTGCCTAAAGCCAAAAGGATAGTAGGGCAGTCCGTGTGCCAGCGTTACCGGCAGAGAGGGCCCATATAGGGCCAAATGCGGGTGGTACCGCGGAATTTGCAAATTTCGCCCCGGACAGGAAGAAACCGTTCCTGTCCGGGGCTTTTTTGTATCTTACGCTTTGTTAAGCCCATGGTATCCAAAATTGCAGGAGGAAAATCAAATGAGCAGACAACTTGCAAAAACGTATAATCCCGGCGAAGTGGAGGATCGCATCTATGACTTCTGGATAAAAGGCGGTTATTTTCACGCGGAGCCGGACCCAAAGAAAAAGCCATACACCATTGTTATTCCACCGCCGAATATCACCGGGCAGCTGCACTTGGGCCATGCAATGGATGAAACACTGCAGGACATTCTTACCCGCTGGCGCCGTATGCAGGGCTACAGCGCCTTGTGGGTGCCCGGAACGGACCACGCTTCCATTGCCACCGAGGCAAAGATTGTAGAGGCTATGCGCAAAGAGGGCGTGACCAAGGTACAGATAGGCCGGGACGCTTTTTTAAAGCGTGCGTGGGCATGGAAGGACAAGTTTGGTGGCCGCATCGACCAGCAGCTGCGCAAATTGGGTGTTTCCTGTGACTGGCAGCGGGAACGCTTCACGCTGGACGAAGGCTGCAGTAAGGCCGTACGGGAAGTTTTTGTACGTCTGTATGAAAAAGGACTGATTTACCGCGGCGAACGGATTATCAACTGGTGTCCGCACTGCAAGACAACCATTTCTGACGCTGAAGTGGAGTTCGAGGAAAAGGACGGTTCCTTCTGGCACGTTCGCTACCCCTTTAAGGACGGCAGCGGATACCTGGAGCTCGCTACTACCCGCCCCGAAACAATGCTGGGTGATACGGCCGTGGCAGTGCACCCGGACGATGAGCGCTACAAAGATATTGTTGGCAAAACGCTAATTTTGCCGCTGGTCGGCCGTGAAATTCCGGTTGTGGCGGACGAATACGTTGAAAAGGATTTTGGTACTGGTGTTGTAAAAATCACACCGGCACATGACCCCAACGACTTTGAGGTTGGCCGCCGTCATCATTTGGAAGTCATCAATATGATGAACGAGGACGGCTCCATTAACGAAAATGGCGGCAAATACGCGGGACTGTCCGGCATGGAGGCCCGTAAACAAATCGTCAAAGAGCTGGACGAGCAGGGCTATTTGGTCAGCATTGAGCCCATCAAGCATAACGTGGGTACCTGCTACCGCTGCCACAGCACCATTGAGCCGCGCGTTTCCAAGCAGTGGTTTGTTAAAATGGAACCGCTGGCAAAACCGGCAATCGATGCGGTTCGCTCCGACAAAGTTCGCTTTATTCCGGAACGTATGGAAAAAATTTATTATAACTGGATGGAAAATATCCGTGACTGGTGCATTTCGCGTCAGCTGTGGTGGGGCCACCGGATTCCGGCGTGGTATTGTGACGACTGCGGTGAAACAGTTGTTGCCCGTACGGACCCGGACACCTGCCCCAAGTGCGGCGGTCATCATCTGCACCAGGACGAGGATACACTGGATACCTGGTTCAGTTCCGCGCTGTGGCCGTTTAGTGTGCTGGGCTGGCCGGACAAGACCAAAGATTTGGACTATTATTTCCCAACCAATACACTGGTAACCGGCTACGATATCATTTTCTTCTGGGTTGCGCGCATGATTTTCTCCAGTTTGGAGCAGACCGGTGAGGTGCCGTTCCATACGGTATTTTTCCACGGCCTTGTGCGGGACAGCCAGGGACGCAAAATGAGCAAATCCCTTGGCAATGGCATTGACCCCATTAAGGTCATTGACCAGTATGGCGCGGATGCCCTGCGCTTTACACTGATTACCGGCATCAGCCCCGGTAACGATACCCGTTATTCGGACGAGCGTGTGCAGGCCAGCCGGAACTTTGCCAATAAGATATGGAACGCTTCCCGCTTTATCCTGATGAATATTGAAGGGAAGAATGTGCCAAATGCACTGCCGGATACCCTGACCATGGAGGATAAATGGATTCTTGACTCCTTCAATCGCCTGGCACAGGAAATTAACGATAATCTGGAAAAATTTGAGTTTGGCATTGCTGCACAGAAGCTGCACGACTTCCTGTGGGACGAGTTCTGCGATTGGTATATTGAGATTTCTAAAATTCGTCTGCAGGGCAGTGATGAGGCTGCCGCACAGCAGGCACGGCAGGTTTTGGTGTGGGTTATGACGCGCACGCTTGCGCTGCTGCATCCCTTTATGCCGTATATTACCGAGGAAATTTGGCAGGCACTGCCGCATACAGGGGAAGCGCTTATCATGGCACCGTATCCAGCCTATGATGCACAGCTGGCATTCCCAGAGGAAGCCGACAAGATGGAAAGCATTATGGCTGCCGTGCGTGGTGTCCGCAACCGCCGTTCCGAGATGAACGTAGCTCCTTCCCGCAAAACAGCACTGTATATCGCAACGGAAAAGCAGGACACATTCCGTTCTGGCGAGGAGATTTTCAAACGCCTCGCTTACACAACGGAGATTCAGGTTGCACCATCGTTTACGCTAGATGGCGCCGTGACCATTGTCACTTCGGACGCCAAAGTCTACATTCAAATGAACGAATTGGTAGATAAAGAAGCGGAAAAGAAGCGGCTGAACAAGGAACTTGCTTCCGCACAGAAAGGCTATCAGAACGCGCAGGCAAAACTACAGAACGAAAAGTTTATGACCAAGGCACCGGAGAAAGTGGTGGCCGGTGTTCGTGCCAACGCGCAAAAACTAAAAGAACGTATGGATTTGATTTCGTCCAGCTTGGAAGCACTGAAATGACTTACGAAGAGGTTCTGCAGCAGATTCACGCCCTGCACCGCTTTAAAAAAGTGCCGGGGCTTGCGCATCTGCGGACACTGCTGCACACACTGGGGGACCCGCAGGACTACCTGCGTTTTGTGCATGTGGCTGGGACGAACGGCAAAGGTTCTACCAGTACTATGATTGCCGCCATGCTGCAGCACAGCGGCTTCCGTACAGGGCTGTTTACTTCTCCATTTGTGGTGGATTTCCGGGAACGCTTTCAGCTGAACGGCAGAATGATTCCGCGTAAAGAGCTGGTACGGACAGCGCAGGCCGTCCTGCCGCCGCTGATGGAAATGGAGCATAGGGGAGAGGATCTTTCCGAGTTTGAAGCTGTCACAGCACTGGGGCTGTACTGGTTTGCCCAAAAGAAATGTGATGTAGTGGTACTGGAGGTGGGCCTTGGCGGCCGTTTAGATGCCACCAATGTGATAGCGGCGCCTCTGTGCGCGGTCATTACGCATATCTCCTATGACCATACCGAAATACTCGGCAGTACACTGACGGAGATTGCAGGGGAAAAGTGTGGTATTCTGAAAGAGGGATGCGATGTAGTCTGTGCACCGGGACAGGACCCGGAAGCATTGGCGGTTATTCGCCGCACCGCGAAAGAGCGGCACTGCCGTTTGACAGAAGCGGATGCTTCTTTGCTGCATGTGACAGCCGAAACACTTTCCGGTACCGCCATGCAGTATCGGGGACAGCCGCTGCAGATGCGTTTGCTGGGAGATTATCAAGTGGTGAATGCTTCGTCAGCACTTGCCTGTATGGAGGTCCTGCACCAATATCATGGCTTTTCCGGCATCAGTGCGAAAGGGTGTGCGGATGGGCTGGCTGCTGTGCGTATGCCTGCCCGGTTCGAGATTTTTTCGGGCAGTCCGCTTACGGTGGTGGACGGTGCGCATAATCCGGACGGTGCACAGGCACTGGCCGCGTGCCTGCGGCGGTATCTTCCAAACCGGCGGCTGGTGGCATTGTCCGGTATGTGTGCGGATAAAGACACCGCACAGTTTGTGCGTACCCTTGCGCCGCTCTTCTTCGGGGCGGTGATGGTGCCGCTGCAAAATCCGCGTGGAATGCGTCCACGGGAGCTTGCTTCACTCTGGCAGAGGGAACGTGTGTTAACCCAAATGGCATCTTCTCCGTGCACTGGGCTGGAACTTGCGCGGCAGCTCGCCGGACCGGATGGCGCGGTTATTATGTGCGGTTCGTTGTATCTTGCCGGAGAGGTGCGGCCACTGCTAACAGGACCGCTTCTGTAAGAATAGAATATGGGAATGAAGTTCTCCCATGGTGAAAAACCGGAACTGCTTTCAAAAGAGCTGATGACTTCTGCGGTTTTGTGCAGAGTCATTAGCTCTTTTGCTGTCAAAATTTTGATTGAGGGGGTCTTATCATGAATGTACTGCTGAACTGTCTGTTTGTTGGTTGTGGCGGAATGCTGGGGGCTGTGGCGCGTTACCTCATGGGATTTTTACCGCTGAAACCGCAGAATGGCTTCCCCGCCGGGACCATGCTCATTAACGTTATCGGTGCTTTCTTCATTGGGTTGATTGCTGCGCTGGCGGGGAAGTATGGCACGCTGAATCCGCATTTGGTGCTGTTCTTAAAGGTTGGCATCTGCGGCGGATTTACAACGTTCTCTACTTTTTCACTGGAGGCGCTCGGCCTTCTGCAGAGCGGCAAGTGTTTGCTGGGGGCAGCCTATATGGTACTCAGTGTAGTGCTTTGTGTAGCAGCTGCCGCCGGTGGGCAGGTATTGGTACAGTAAAAAGAACATAGTAAAAGGACCGGACAGCCGCCATTTTGGTGAACTGTTCCGGTCCTTTTGTTTGCACATTTCTGTCACAGTACGGAGATTAGGACTTTGCGGCAGGTATTGCTTTCTTCGGTACCAGCATAACGGTTAGGCAGTGACGCGGGCACTCTTTTGCGCATAGACCGCAGCCTACGCACTTTTCAGGGTCAACCTTCGCACGGAAGTTTTCAATCGTGATAGCGCCCTTTGGGCAGACCTTCACACACTTGCCGCAGCCAATGCAGCCAACCTTGCAGACCTTGTTGGTTGCAGCGCCCTTGTCGCAGTTGCTGCAGTGATTGACAGCCTGGCGCTTTTTAGGCACCATAGTAATCAGATGGCGCGGGCAGGCTTGTGCACACATGGTGCAGCCGACGCAGCGAGTGACATCGACAGAGGCAGCACCGTTGCAAATTTTGATAGCATCATAGTTGCAGGCACGCACACAGTCGCCGATGCCTAAGCAGCCATACTGGCAGGAAGTTCCGCCGCCGGCTACGTTATTGGCAGCCGCACAGCGCTCGATGCCCTCATAGGTATCTGCTTTGGTCGTATTGTCATCATTGCCAAAGCACTGTACGCAGGCAACCTTTTCTTCGATACCGGCATCGCCAACACCCAGATAGTCACTGATTGCTTTTGCAACAGCAGCACCGCCGGGTGCGCACAGGCCGGGCTTTGCTTCACCCTTTGCCATGGCAGCCGCATAGCCGTCACAGCCGGAAAAACCGCAGGCACCGCAGTTGGCGCCGGGCAGCAGGGCTCGAATATCCTCTTCTTTCTGGTCTTTCGGCACTGCCATAAAGGTAGAGGCAACTGCCAGCATTACGCCGCAGATAAGGCCGATGATACAGACGATGAGGATGGCAAATAAAATCGCATTCGTATCCATTATTCTTTTCTGCCCCCCTTAATAACCCAGCATGCCTTTGACAACGCCGGCAAAGCCAAGGAAGGACGCTGCCACAAGGGATGCTGCAATCAGGGTGCTGGGCAGACCTTTCAGGAACTTCGGGTAGTCATTGTTCTCAATGCGCTCACGCACACCGGAGAAGATGACCATAGCCACCAGGAAGCCAACACCGGAACCAATGGCGTTTACCAGCGCCTGGGTATAATCTTCACCTTTGCTGATAACCAGCTGTGTAATACCCAAAACAGCGCAGTTGGTGGTAATCAGCGGCAGATAAATGCCCAGGGCCTTATACAGGGACGGAATGTACTTTTTCAGGATTGTTTCAATCAGCTGTACCAGTGCAGCAATGACCAGAATGAACACAACGACCTGCAGATAGTCCATGTCGTGTGGCTGCAGAATCTTGCTGTAGATAGGATAGGTAACAGCGGTTGAAATGAACATAACCACAATAACGGCAAGGCTCATGCCCACGGCTGTTTTCAGCTTCTTGGAAACACCCAGGAACGGGCAGATGCCGAGGAACTGGTTCAAAATATAGTTCTCTGTTAAAATAGCAGAGAGGAAAATAGACAGCAGTTGAATTGCGTATGCACTCATTTCGTGTCACCATCCTTTGGCTGCGTGTCGTCCTGCAGCGGCGGTACGGAACCTCTCAGAAACTTGTTCTGTGCGGAGCTGCCGTTCCGCTCACATTTTTCGGAGGGCTGCTTAGAACCGACCTCAACATGACCACAGGCAACGGCCATTGGGCAGCAGGCACAATTGATGTCCTCTACCGGCTTGCCGCCGTGATGTTCGGTGATGCGGTTTGCGACCGCCATCAACATACCGAAAACGAAGAAGCCACCGGGAGGGAGTAGGAAGATGATGATGCCAGGATACATGGATGGGGTAACCTGCATACCAAAGAAAGTACCGGAACCGATGATTTCACGAATGGTGCCCATAACCAGCAGCGTAAATGTGAAACCTAGGCCCATGCCTAAACCATCCATAATGCTTGGCAGAACCTTATGCTTGTTTGCAAAACCTTCTGCACGGCCCAGAATGATGCAGTTAACAACAATCAGGGGCAGGTAAATACCCAGGGCGTCTTTTAGTGCGGGGGAGAATGCTTCAATCAGCATCTGCACAACCGACACAAAGCCGGCAATAACTACAATGTAGCAGGGAATACGAACCTTGTCGGGAATGACGTGGCGCAGGGCGGAAATAACGGCGTTGGAGCAAACCAAAACAAACGTGGTAGCAATGCCCATGCCAATGGAGTTGCTGGCAGCGGTAGAGAGCGCCAGCGTAGAGCAGCAGCCGAGGACCAGACGCAGGACCGGGTTCTCTTTAATCAGTCCTTTTGTAAATTCATGCCAAAGACTTGTCTTTTCTTTCCCTTCTGCCATCCTCAGGCGCCTCCTTTCACAGTTTTATAATAGGTGGAAACAGCCTCATTTACTGCGGTTGTGACCGCTTTGCTGGAAATGGTCGCACCAGTCAGCGCGCTGATTTCTCCCTGACCGGCCTTGCCGTTCTTAATAACGGTGAAAGAGCCGCTGGCGGGAACCGCCTGTTTGTACTGGTCACGGAAGGATTCTTTCTTTGCGTTCAGGCCCAAGCCGGGGGTATCGCTGGTTTTCAGCAGATTGACACCGGTCACTTTGCCGTCTGCGCTGATGCCGGTCATCACTTTTACGTCGCCGCCGTAGCTGGTGCTGGTGGTCGTAAAGACATAGCCGGTAACTTTGCCGTCTTTGCTGCCTATCGCATAGGTCTTGTCACCACTAGTCTTTTTTGTAAAAGAATTTGCTGTGGGCAGCACCTGCTGTTGGCTGGCATTTTCGGTTTGCTGGTTCATCTGCAAAATTTTGTTTTTGGTTACCTGGTTTGTAACAGCCAAGGCCAATGTAACAATCAGGCAAATAAGAAATAGCACGACGATGGGTTTTACAATTTCTTTTTTAGTATCAATCTTTTCTTTCATTGCCGTGCCGCCTCCTTCTTAGTTTCTTTCGATTTGCCGAAAGCACGGGGATGCGTGCCGCGTTCAATCAGCGGGGTAAGAATATTCATAATGATAATTGAGAAGGAAACACCTTCCGGCAGGGAGCCAAAACGACGGATAATCATCGTCAGACAGCCGCACCCAACCGCATAGATAATCTGACCTTTAAAGGTAATGGGGCTGGTGGTGTAATCAGTTGCCATGAAGATAGCGCCCAGCAGCAGGCCGCCGCACAGCAGGTCCATCAGCGGGTCGCGGCCCATCAGGAGGGACAGCAGCATGGCGGTGCCTATGTAGCACAGCGGAATGGTTGGGGTGATTACCCGGCGAATTAGCAGATAGGCAAAGCCAATCAGCAAAGCCAGTGCACAGGTTTCACCCAGGCAGCCGCCGCGGTAGCCAAGGAACAGCTGCAGGTAGTTCGAGTTATAGTGGCCGCCCTCTTTCAGCAAACCCAGCGGAGTAGCGGAAGTTGCCGCATCTGCCGCCATCGGCTTTGGCCAACTGGCCATCGGGCCAGGGAAAGAGTTCATCAGAATGATACGGGCCATCAGGGCCGGGTTCACAAAGTTTTGACCAATGCCGCCGAACATCTGCTTGACAACGACAATGGCAACAATGTCGCCGAACATCAGCATCAGCGGGTTGAGTGAAGACGGAACATTCATTGCCAGCAGAACGCCGGTGACCACGGCGGAAAGGTCACCAACCGTGTTGTCCCGCTTCATAACTTTCCGGCAGATGTATTCGCACAGCACACAGGTCAGTACGGAAATGACAAGGAGGCACAGGGCACGCCAGCCAAACAGAATGACTGAAGCAATCATGGCTGGAATCAGTGCAATGATAACATCCGCCATAATGCGCCGTGTGTTCGTCGCTGTGTGCAGGTGCGGGGAAGAGGATACAATCAGTTTCTCCATTATTTTTTAGCACCTCCTGCTTTGACGAGCGATTTGCCCAGCCGAATCGCCTGTACCAGCGGCCGGTGAGCGGGGCAGTTGTAGGCGCAGGTGCCGCATTCCATGCAGTCCATTACGTCAAATTTCTGCAGCGCCCCCACATCCTGGACTTTCACATACTCTTCCAGTTTCGTGGGTATTAAGTGCATGGGACAGCCCTGTACGCAGCGCCCGCAGCGGATGCAGGCGGTTGGCTGCGGCAGATGAGCTTCCTCTTCCGAAAGGAAAAGCAGACCATTGTTCTGCTTTTGTACGGGTGCGTCTATAGTAGCCGCAGCCATACCCATCATTGGACCGCCGATAAGGACCTTTGCCGGTGCTTTCTTGGTACCGACAAAATCCATAATGTCGTGAATGCTTGTGCCGATTGGAACAATGACATTCTTGGGGTCCTTTACTGCGCCGCCGTCAATGGTCAGACGCTTTTTCACCAGCGGCATGCCGGTCTTCAGGTAATTGGCCAGCGTAGCAATACTGGTGACGTTCATGACAATACAGCCGACATCTGCCGGCAGCTTGCCCATGGGAACGACACGGTCCGTGCAGGCTTTAATCAGCACTTTTTCAGCGCCCTGTGGGTAAGTGGCCTTCAGGGGCATTACACGGACAGTCTGGCCGTCGTTGCGGCTGTCAGTTGTCAGCAGGGTGTTCAGCTGGCTGATAACCTCCGGCTTGTTCTTTTCCACGGCAATCATTGCACGAGAGAGGCCCAGCATTTTCTTTACGGTGAAAACACCGTCCAGAACATTTGCTGTGTCTTCCAGTGCTTCGCGGTTGTCCGCGGTCAGGTAGGGTTCACACTCTGCAATGTTGACAATCAGGGTATCTACCTTTTTTCCTTCTGGAACGTTCAGCTTGACGTGCGTTGGAAAACCAGCGCCGCCAAGGCCGACCAAACCAGAATCACGTACGGCCTGCAGAAAACTCTTTAGGTCAGTGACTTCAGGGGCCTTCAGGTCAGGACAAGGCTCCATTTTTCCATCGGATTCAATGATGACTGCATCACCATAGCCGCCGTTGGACAGCTGAATCTTCTGGATTGCCTTTACCTTGCCGGAAACACTTGCGTGAATCGGCGCACTGACAAAGGCCTTGCTATCACCGATTTTCTGACCTACCGTTACCAGGTCACCGGGTTTTACCAGCGGGGAGCAGGGGGCACCCACGTGCATTTGCATGGGGATGGCTACTTCCTTTGGAGCCGGCATAACCACGGACTGCACCTGGGCGGTGTTCTTCCGGTGAGGAACCGCAGCGCCGCCGTGCGTTCGGAACGGCTTTGTTGGAAAGCTCAATTCCATAATTTTCCCTCCAATACTACATCACTTGAGTCTATATCCACTGCTCTTTTTGTGGGGCAGGAACATACAAAATGAAAAAGATGTTGTTAAAGATTGAATAAATGATGAACAGCCTGATATAATATCGCACAAAAGAGATGACTTGTAAATGCCTTTTAATAAAAATTAATAAAGAAAATAAAGCGGTTGCAGCCGATTCCGTCAGGGATGAAAACGTTCCAGCAGCGGGGCAACCGTACGCAGTACCAAGCCGGTCACAATACCGGCACCTATACCAAACAGCAAAAGCCACGGTGCATAGTAACCGATGGCTGGTGTAGTCAGCAGGGCCGCTACGCCTAGCTGGGCCATATTGTGCGTCAGTGCGCCGGCAACACCCAGCCCCAATAGACCGAAAGGCTTTTTTTTCGGCTGCAGCAGCAGCCACATAACCAATGTGCTGGCCAAACCGCCAGCGGTGCTCATAAAGAAGGCAATGGCCCCCTGTATGCTGCCGGTAAACAGACCTTTTAAAAGGGCAATACATAGCGCCGGTACCAGACCAACTGTACCGGCGGCGTACATCGTTACAATATTGGAAAGGCCCAGCTTGGCCCCGGGGGGCAGCATGGGCAGCGGCGGAATCATCGCCTCCAGCGCGGAAAGAACCAGCGCCAGTGCGGCAAGCATCCCGATAAAGGCAACGCGCCGAGTTGTCCGGGAAATACGCAGTTTATCTTTCATAACGTTTAGCCTGTGGTGCCGTCCACCTCATTTCCGCTGCTCCGAATGTGCACACTTACCCTTGCGGGCAGACATACAGCGGTCTGTCCCGCTTTTGCCAGCTTACCGGTGCGCACACAAATTTGGTCCGGACAATCCGAATGGGAAAAAGAAATTTTTCCCGGTTCCACCAGCAGCTTTACATGGTAGCTGCCGCCGATATCAACCACCTGTGCCGTCTGCTGACAGGAAAGGTCATAGGTATGTGTTACACGGCCGTTTTCCTCCACCACTGCTGTCAGTTCCTGACCGGAGGAGCGAAAGGTATTCCAGAGAAGCAGACCCACTGCCACTGCCAATATAGGCAGAATCAGCAGCAGGTCTTTCTTTTGAAACAGTTTCTTTTTCATAATTATTTCATCAGCCGATAAGAAGTGGTGTTGGTCAGCTGAAAGCGGTTTTTCAGCCCGGGGGAAACCGTTACATTTCCGGCCGTATCAATATAAATGGTTTCAGCACCGTAGCTCTTTGCCAGTGCGGAACCTTTCTCTTTGCCGAGGACAAAGCAGGCAGTGGAAAGTCCATCACTCAAAGCACCGTTTTTACAGACAATGGTTACAGAAACCAGCCCATTGCTTTCCGGTATTCCGGTTTTTGGGTTCAGCAGGTGATGATAGGTCTTTCCATTTTGAGTAAATGCTTTTTCATAGGTACCGGAAGTGGACACATATTGTCCGCCCTCCAGCGAAAGCAGGCCAACACTGCCGGCATTGCTGTCATTGGTTTTGGGGTCCCGCACGGCGACACTCCAGCCGGAGCCGTCCGGCTTGTTGCCATACAGGCCAATACTGCCGCCAGCCGCTACCACAGCCGCTTGAATTTTCTTTTTGGAGTAGGCTTCCACAACCTTGTCACAGGCAGCGCCCTTTCCAATCGAGCCGAGATCCACTCCTTCATAGTGCATCTTTAGGGAAGCTGTGTTGTCCTTGGTGTTAATACGCAGGTCCTTATAGTTGATACGCGGCAGAATGGATTTCAGTTCAGCGGCCGTGGGAACGTGCTTCTTGCCGTCAAAATCCCACAGGGCTGTCAGTGGAAGAACTGTTGGGTCAAAAGCACCGTCGGTTTGCTGTGCCAGCTTTAGGGACATCTGCAGCAGCGATATGGTGTAGCTGTCCTGTGTTTTCCATACCGTTCCGGCAGCATTGTTGAGGTTGGCGATATCGCTGTTGTCTACCCGCCAGGAGATTTTGTCCTCCAAATCGGTCACAGCCTGTGCGCCTGCTGTTGCAGCGGCCTGTGCTTCTTTGCCATAGGTTGTTTGCTGGATATAGGTGCCCATTGCGTAAGAAGTGTTGCTGTAGCTCTGTGCACGGTATCCGTAACGTGCCCATAGTACAGCCAGCACAACGACAACACCGGCCAGAATACAGCTTAGTGTGACGACGATTTTTTTTTGCTTGGACATATTCTCGTTACCTCAGTTATTTATATTATTTATATTAGAAAGGAATTTTCTCATTCCGGTTTGCCGCAGAGTGCGGCAAAAAAGCGAGCCAAAAATGAACATCCACATTATAGCACAACTAAAAAAATTGTCCAGAGGCCGAAAATAATACTTATGGAATCCATATATAAGTACGGGATGCTCCGGTCAGCTGACTTTTTGCTCTCACATTCCTTTTTTCGTCAAACTGTGCTATACTATTTTTTATGCAGGGCTGCCTGTACGGCAGTCTGAAAGGAGAGAAAAAATTGGCGCCGGAACTTCAGAAAGTACAGAAATACCTTGCCGGCTTTGGCTTGGCCGACCGTGTAAAAGAACTTGACCAGACCAGTGCCACGGCACAGCAGGCCGCGCAGGCACTGCAAGTGGGACCTGGCTGTATTGCAAAGACAATCTCGCTGAAAAAAGGGGACGGCTGTGTCCTGATTGTCACCAGCGGGGACCGCAAAATAGACAATGCCAAATTTAAGCACACGTTTGGCCTGCGGGCAAAGCTGCTTTCCACCAATGAGGTGCTGCCGCTTACGGGGTATCCAATTGGAAGCGTGTGCCCGTTCTGCTGCGCGGATACGGCACAAGTTTGGCTGGATGTTTCCCTGCGGCGGTTCAGCCGTGTTTATCCGGCGGCAGGAACCTCCAACTCTGTTGCAGCGCTTACTTGTGCGGAACTGGAGCGTGCCGGCCACAGCACCGGCTGGGTGGACGTCTGTAAACCAATGACACCGCGGAAAGAGGGGACAGTCCAATGAGAATGCGTGCAAAACCGTGGGCCGGTCCGGAACTGGACGCCTGCCCGTTTTTTCTGCGTAACCCACAGAGAATGAAAAATCAATGGCTGCAGTGGTTCCCGCGCCAGCAGCCGCTGCATGTGGAGCTTGGCTGCGGCAAAGGCTGGTTTTTGGCCGGACTTGCGCCGCTGCACCCAGAAATCAACTACCTCGGTATCGATATGAAGGATGCGGTCCTTGCCCCGGGCAAGAGGCTGATTGAAGAGGCTTACGACGAAAAGCCAATTGATAATCTGGTGCTTACCGCTTATGATATTTCCCGTCTGCCGAACATTATGGGCCCACAGGACCGCATTTCGCGGCTGTATATCAACTTCTGCAACCCATGGCCGCGACCACGTCACTATAAGCGCCGCCTGACACACCCGCGTCAGCTGGCCCTGTATCGGCCGCTTTTGGAACCAGATGCGGAGCTGTGGCTTAAAACAGATGATGAGCCGCTTTTTCGGGCGACACTGTGTTACCTGCAGGAGTCTCACTTTGAGGTGCTGGAACAGACACAAGACCTGCATCAATTCCCGCACCCGCAAAGCCCCATTGATGTCATGACCGAACATGAAAAGATGTTTACCGAAAAGGGTGTGCCGATTAAGGCCCTGCGAGCGCGGATGCTGCCGGACGATGATCAAACGAAAACGGCAACCAATTATTTTGGATAATCCAATCTAACAAAAACGAAGCCGGTACAGACCTGTAGAGGCCTGTATCGGCTTTGCTTTTCTATAAAGAATTATGCAGTGCGGCCAAAGCGGTCCAGCCTTGACCGCACAGAAAACAGGGAAAACTTAGTTGCAAAATTATGATTTCTTGTGGTGCCATCCGGCTCGCTGTGGTTTCTCGCTTGACAAGATTCATCATACTGGGACATATGGACAAAATAAAAACTCTAGCACTCATAGAAAGCAAATGCTAGACAAAGAGGCTTGCCCTTCCGCCATGGGTGGATTATAATAGTCTACAGTAAAAACATACGAATGGGCAGGAACTTGGGTTCCTGCCCGGGTACATTTGTACCCTAAAAAGGAGGTCTTGTAGAAATGAAGCCACTGGAACTGCTGCAGGCTGCGCAGCGGGCACGCAAAAATGCCTACACACCGTATTCCAATTTCCGCGTAGGTGCAGCGCTGCTGACCAAAGACGGCCGTGTCTTTCTTGGTGCCAATGTGGAGAACAGCTCGCTGGGGGCCACTATCTGTGCAGAACGTTCCGCACTGGTTTCCGCTGTCAGCAGCGGCGCACGCAGTTTTGAGGCCATCGCCGTAGCCGGCGCACCGGGTGGAAAAGAAGCAGCTGCTCCCTGTCCGCCCTGCGGCATTTGTCTGCAGTTTATGTCTGAGTTCTGCGGGCCGGAATTCCCTGTTTATTTGGCGGACGGGCAGGGAGGCGCACGAAAGTATATGCTGAAGGAACTGTTTCCGCATGCCTTTTTAAATACAAATATGCAAAAATGATAAACAAAAAAGCTGCCGGATATGCGTAAAACGCTGGCCCGGCAGCTTTTTCATATATTTATTATGTGGTAGCAGTTAAGATTGACCTGCAGCGGAACTGGCAGGGACGGGCAGGCGGCTGTGCTTTTCGGCCGGCATTTCCGTCAGTACAATGGCGGCGAAAATCAGCACAAATCCAATGACTGTCTGTATGGTCAGCGTTTCTCCCAGCAGCAGAATGCCGGAAAGGCAGCCGAAGACACTTTCCAGCGACATCAAAAGGGAAGCCTTGCTGGTTTCCACATACCGCTGGCAGACACTCTGCAGGCCCATGCCGATGGCCGAACTGAAGATGGAAAGGTATCCCAGCGAAAGGACCGCCTGTTGGTTCAGCGTTGGCGGCGGCTCGGTGAACGCGCCACACAGCAGTGCCAGCACGCCGCAGACTGCGAACTGAACGGTATTGACAGCCATAGGGTCGCCGGACGTAATGGCAGATGAGGTAATCATAATATGTACCGCATACAGAATGCCGCTGACAATGGACAGCCCCTCACCCAGACCCAGTCCGAAGTGTCCTCCGGCCAGGGACAGCATTCCGATACCGGTCAGACACAGCACAGCGGCAAACAAATTGACTGCACCGGGGTGTGCACGGTGCAGACCCCACGACAAAAATGGAACAATAACCACATAAATAGCAGTCAAAAATGCATTCCTTCCGGCTGTGGTGTATTTTACCCCGATGGTCTGTACCAAATAGGCGATAAACAAAATGGTACCCATGAGGATACTCAGCAACAGTGCCTTCCGGTTCATGCTTTTCAGTCGCTTATGAAACAGCAGCAGCATCAATGCCGCCGCAAAGGTGAACCGGATGCCTATCTGCCAGGAAGGCGGCATCAGATGATTGGTATCTTTTACCACCGCGAATGCCGTACCCCATAGGATGGCCGCCAACACCAGCCCCAGTTCACTCAGACGGATGCGCCGTTTTTCTTTCAAGATTTTTCCCCCTCTTAAAACATGCATACTGAAATACCTCAAATTTCCGCAGAACAGCCCCAAAAGTGGCTGAAAATGAAGTCGTTTTCAGTATAGCACAGCCTGACTGCCGCCCGCAATACCGGAGAAAGCTTTTTTGTACAAATGCAAGAATATGCAAATTCACAGAATATTCAAAGCTTCCTTCCTTTTCACACCTGACCTTGTGTGATATAATAAAGAAGTTTGCAAAAGATTGAAACGGATTAAACGGATTATATTTTTAAATAGGAGATGACCCGCTTTATGAACAAAATCGAGCAGTCTATGCTGCACGAGGGCGTCCATTTCAGAAGCGTCTGTAATACGAAGTTTAAGACTTTCCGCATATCGGTGAATTTTCTGCTTCCGCTGCAAAAGGACACGGCGGCACCCAACGCACTGCTGCCGTTCCTGCTTAGCCGCTGTTCGGAGGAGTATCCGGATTATACCCTGATGAGCCGGAAGATGGCTTCTCTGTACGGTGCCACTCTGGGCGCGGATGTAGGAAAGCTTGGCAATATGCAGATGCTGACCGTTTCTGCAGGCGGTATTGCTGACCGCTATGCCCTGCATGGGGAAAGCGTAACCGCCGAACTGACGCGTGTGCTGTGCGGCGCACTGTTTCATCCAGCTCTGCAGGACGGCCTCTTCCGGGAAGAAGATTTCCGGCAGGAACAGCGCCAGACACTGGAGCAGATTGCTTCCGAATACAGTGATAAGCGCATTTTTGCACTCAATCGCTGCGCGGAGTCCATGTGTGCCGGGGAGCCATATGGCATCAGCCGCTTTGGTACACGGGAGCAGGTGCAGGCACTGACCGGCGAGCGTGTGACACAGGCATGGAAAGATATGCTGCGTACCGCACGGGTGGAAATTCTGGTATTGGGCGATATCGACCCGGAACCAGTTGCCAAAATCTTTTCACAGGCATTTGGCTGTGTACAGCGGCAGTACAAACCACTGACATTGTCAAAGCCGATTTCTCATAACACGGAAATTTCCTATGTTATCGACCACCAGAACGTTGCACAGGGCAAAATGGTCCTCGGCATGCGGGTAGAGGTTTCTCAGCTGACACAGCCGGAACTGGTGCCGGCTGCACGTTTGATGAGCGCTCTTTACGGCGGCACCCCCAACAGCCGCCTGTTCCTCATCGTCCGCGAGAAGATGAGCCTGTGCTATTACTGCGGTGCCGGGTACAATTCCACGGCCGGACTTCTTTTTGTTCAAAGCGGCGTAGAGTTTGGCAATATGAAGAAAGCGGAGCAGGCAATCCTGGAACAGCTGAAGGCAGTGCAGGACGGCAGCTTTACTGACGCGGACATCGCAGCGGCCAAGCTGGCGCTGGAAAACGGTTACTGCACAGCGGAAGATTCTCTTGGTGCATTGGACAGTTGGTACCTTTCACAGTCCTTTATGAAAAAGGTATATACACCGGAAGAATATGCGGCACTGGTGGGTGCTGTCAGCCGTGAACAAATCATACAGGCAGCCAAGGGCGTTCGCCCGGATACGGTGTATTGCCTGAAGGGGCAGGAGGGGGAAAACCATTGAGCACAATGCAGGAAAGAAAGATTGACCGGGTAGGCGAGTCTTACTATGAGGTACGTCATGCGTCCGGTTTGCAGATATTTGTTTATCCAAAGTCGCAGAGCCACTCGACCTATGCCATTTTCGGCACCAACTACGGTTCCATTGACAACGCGTTCCGCCGTTCGGGCGAAACAGAGGTTACCCGTGTGCCAAACGGCATTGCCCACTTTCTGGAACACAAGATGTTTGAAAATGAGGACGGCGTGGATACATTTGCCCGCTATGCACAAACCGGTGCCAATGCCAACGCCTACACCAGTTTTGATAAAACCTGTTACCTGTTCTCCTGCAGTGACCATGTATATGAGTCATTGGAGATTTTACTGGACTTTGTGCAGAAACCGTATTTTACGGCCCAGACAGTGCAGAAAGAGCAGGGGATTATTGGCCAGGAAATTCAGATGTATGACGATGATCCCGGCTGGCAGGTCCTGTTCAATATGCTGGGCGCCATGTACCACACGCACCCGGTCAAGCTGGACATTGCCGGCAGTGTGGAAAGCATTGCGAAAATCACACCGGAGCTGCTGTATGAATGTTACCATACATTTTATAATCTCAATAATATGGCCCTGTGTGTGGTCGGCAATGTGGAGCCGGATAAAGTGCTGGCTTTATGTGACAAGTTGCTGAAACCAAGCCAAGATATGCAGGTGCAGCGCTATTTTGAGCCGGAGCCTCCGTCCGTCCTAAAACCGCGGGTGTGTGTGAAGGGCAGCGTTGCCAACCCGATGTTCTACTTTGGCTTTAAGGAGGACGCCGCTCACCGGCCAACGGTACAGCAGATGGCTGAAACCGAGATCTTGCTGCAGACAGTCAGCGGCGACTGCTCTCCGCTATTTCGCCGTTTGCTGGACGCTGGCCTTATTAACGAGGCGAGCTTTGACAGTGAATACTTTGAAGGCCCGGGCTATGCCAGCGTCTTGTTCAGCGGCGAATCCAAAGACGCGGACGCAGTTGCTGCGCAGATTCTGCAGGAGCTGGAACGTGTCCGTCAGGACGGGTTGGACCCAGAGCTGTTTGAGAACGCCAAGCGGTCCGTTTATGGCCGCATTATTTCCGGGTTCAACAGTGTGGAAAGCCTTGCAAATGGCATGATAGCCGACTGTTTTGCGGGCCGCAGTTTGGTAGCAGATGTAAACGCAGCGGCTGCTGTGACCAAAGCGGCGGCGGAAAAGCGGCTGCAGACACAGCTGCTGCCGCAGAATGCGGTTCTGTCCATTGTGGAGCCGTAAACTATGAGAAAAGCCCTGCCTGCCGATGCATTTTCGGCACTGGCACTGCGGGAGGAGAGAGGATAAATGATGTATCACGTTCAGTTCCCTGGACTGGGGATTTACCTGACGATACAGCGTGCCGCATTCAGTATTGGTTCATTTCATATTTACTGGTACGGGATTCTGATTGCTGCCGGGTTCCTGCTGGCAGTTTTTTACGCCATGAAAAGCGCCCGCAAGTTTGGGCTGGACCCCGACAAGTTGATGAACTGCATTCTGGTAGGCATTCTGTGTGGAATTGTCGGTGCACGCCTTTATTTTGTTCTCTTTTACCCAGGCGATATGTACCTGCGCAATCCCTCTGAGATATGGAATATTCACGACGGCGGACTGGCCATTTACGGCGGTATTATCGGGGGCCTGCTGGGCGGCTGCATCACAGCAAAAATCTGCAGGCAGAAAATCACGTCCCTGCTGGACATTGCGTCGCTCGGGTTCCTTATTGGCCAGAGTATTGGCCGCTGGGGAAACTTTATCAATCAGGAAGCGTTTGGTGTACAGACGGACTTGCCGTGGGGTATGGCGAGCGAGAACACTAGCTTTGTTACAGTACATCCATGCTTTCTCTATGAATCCATGTGGTGCCTGCTGGGTTTCATTCTGTTGCACTTTTTCAGCCGCAAGCTGCGCCGTTACGACGGACAGGTCTTCCTGTTGTACCTATTGTGGTACGGCATAGAGCGCTTCTTTGTAGAAGGCCTGCGTACAGATAGCCTGCTGCTGCCGGGAACGTTGCTGCGTGTGTCACAGGTGCTGGCGGGCACTTTGGTCATCTTCAGCATAGCCTTGCTGGTCATTTTCCGGCGCCGTACTGTTTTGACCGGTGCCGGCAGCCCACGTGTCGTAGCGCTGAACGCCATTGACGACAGCATTCCGGAGGATTTGGTAACGGATGATACGGTACAAAAACTGATAGACGGCACACAGCCTGCCACTAAACAGCAGACCGAACCGGTCAGTGAAACGGATATACCGGAACAAAAACAATAAAAATCGGGAGGCTACCACAAATGGGCAAACGGATAGACGGAAAAGCAATTTCTGCCGAAGTGCGCGCCAGGGTGAAAGAAGAGGTTACGCAGATGAAAGCGGCGGGCATTACGCCCGGCCTGGCAGTTGTGCTGGTCGGCGATGATGCCGCCTCTCATACTTATGTACGCAATAAAAAGAAAGCTTGTGTGGAAACTGGCATTTACAGTGAAGTGTACACGCTTTCTGCTGCGGCAACGCAGCAGGAGCTGATGGCACTGGTGCAGAGCCTGAATGCCCGTCCGGAAATCGACGGCATTTTGGTACAGCTGCCTCTGCCGAAGGGATTGGACGAGGATGCGGTCATCAATGCCATTGACCCCACGAAGGACGTGGACGCATTTCATCCCTCCAATGTCGGCCACATTATGATAGGTGACTATTCGTTCCTGCCCTGTACACCGGCGGGCATTATGGAGATGCTGCGCCATGAAAAGATAGACATACAGGGAAAGCGCTGTGTGGTTGTGGGCCGCAGCAACATTGTCGGCAAACCAATGGTCATGCTGCTTCTGCACGCCAACGGCACTGTTACAGTATGTCACAGCAAAACGCGGGATCTTGCGGGCATTTGCCGGCAGGCGGATATTTTGGTGGCAGCTGTCGGGAAGCCGAAGTTCATTACCCGTGAAATGGTCAAGCCCGACGCCGTAGTCATTGACGTGGGCATGGACCGGGACGAAAACGGAAAGCTTTGCGGCGATGTGGATTATGACGCCGTGGAACCGATTGCTTCTTATATTACGCCGGTGCCGGGCGGTGTCGGCCCCATGACGATTTCCATGTTGCTTCAAAATACTTTGACAGCGGCGCGCCTGCACCACGGCGTAACAACGGCCAGATAAAACGGGGGAGCAGAAAATATGTCCAAGCTCCTAGATCATATTGATTCTCCGGATGACCTAAAAAAATTGAATTTAGCGCAGCTGCAGCAGCTGTGTTCCGAGATACGGTCGGCCATTATTCATACTGTTTCCAAAAACGGCGGACATCTCGCCTCCAACCTTGGCTGTGTTGAGCTGACAGTGGCGCTGCGCCGGGTGTTCAGTTCACCGGACGATGCCATTGTTTGGGACGTTGGCCATCAGTCCTATACACACAAGCTGTTGACCGGCCGCCGGAAACAGTTCCCAACCATCCGCTGCAAAGGTGGCCTTTCCGGCTTCCCTAATCGGCAGGAAAGTAAGTGGGACACTTTTACCGCCGGACACAGCAGCACTTCTATTTCGGCCGCGTTCGGCATTGCCGAGGCAAAGGCGCTTTCCGGCAAGCCGGGGCACGTCATTGCGGTGATTGGTGACGGAGCGCTGACCGGCGGCATGGCCTATGAGGGCCTGAATAATGCCGGCCGCTTCGGTAAAAATTTTATTGTTATATTAAATGATAATAAAATGTCCATTTCCCGCAGTGTGGGTGCAATGGCACGGTATCTGGCACAAATTCGGACAAAACCAGCTTACCTGCGGGCAAAATCCCATGTAGAGGACGCACTGCAGCATATTCCCGTTATCGGCGGGCCGGTGTGTGACAGCATTACCGTGGCAAAAACCATGGTGCGTTCGGTGCTTTACAACAGCACCTTTTTTGAGGATATGGGCTTTAACTACTATGGCCCATTTGATGGGCACAACTTGCCGCAGATGATTGAAGTGCTGGAAAATGCCGGACAGATTGACCACCCGATCTTATTGCACGTTGTTACCAAAAAGGGCAGGGGATACTCTTATGCAGAGGAAAATCCGGACACCTACCACGGCGTTTCCAGTTTCAATATTCTGACGGGTAAGCCAAACGCCAAAGGCGGTGACAATTTCAGCAGTGTGTTTGGCAGCACACTGTGCAGCCTGGCGGAAAAGGACAGCCGCATTTGTGCCATTACGGCTTCCATGAAAACCGGTACTGGCCTAGAGACTTTCAGCCGGCGCTTTCCAAAGCGCTTTTTCGACACCGGCATTGCCGAGGAACATGCGGTCACCTTTTCAGGCGGCCTTGCCAGCCAGGGAATGCTGCCGGTTTTTGCGGTGTATTCTACTTTTTTACAGCGTGGATATGACCAGATTATCCATGATGTAGCGATACAGAAAGTAAAGGTCGTTTTTGGTGTGGACCGTGCAGGTATTGTCGGGGAGGATGGCGAAACGCATCAGGGCATTTTTGATGCTGCCTTTCTCAATACCATTCCCGGTATTACGATATTTTCACCTTGCTACTACGACGAACTAATCACGGACCTGCACCGCGCGCTGTATGAAGTGCCCGGCGCGGTGGCGGTGCGTTATCCGCGCGGTGCGGAACCGTTCCGTCCGGCAGATTTTCTGCGTACCGGCCGTGACTACGACCGCTATGGCCCGGCAGATGCTTCCTGTGCCATTGTTACCTATGGGCGGTTGTTTGCCAATGCCTGCCGTGCACAGCAGGCACTGCAGGAGAAAGGCATTCCCGTGGAAATCATTAAGCTTAACTGCATTAAACCGATTGCCGACGGCGCTGTACAGGCGGCAGCGGATAAACAGACGGTCTTCTTCTTCGAGGAAGGAATGCAGCAGGGCGGTATCGGTGAACATTTTCTGTACCTGCTGTTTAGCAAACAGTTTTGTGGGCATGCTTACCTGCATGGCATTCAGGATTTTGTCCCGCATGCCACGGCGGCCCAGTGTCTGCAGTCCCTGGGACTGGACGCGGACGGTATGATACAAACCATAACAACGGAGTGTAAAAATTGAGTAATAAAGTTAGGCTGGACGTTTTAATGACACAGAACGGCTTTGCGGAAAGCAGAGAAAAGGCCAAGGCCATTATCATGTCCGGAGATGTATTTATTCAGAATCAGCGGTATGATAAACCCGGTATGCTGGTGCCAGCAGACGCAAAGCTGGACGTGCGTGGCGGACCGCGCTATGTCAGCCGCGGCGGACTGAAGCTGGAAAAAGCCATGGCCTCGTTTCCGATTACATTGACGGGAAAGGTCACGATGGACATTGGGGCCTCCACTGGCGGCTTTACGGACTGCATGCTGCAAAACGGTGCCAGCCGTGTTTATTCTGTGGATGTTGGCTATGGGCAGCTTGCGTGGAAACTGCGTACGGACTCTCGTGTAGTGAATCTGGAACGCACCAATGTGCGCTATCTGACACACGAACAGGTGCCGGAGCAGGTGGACTTTTTCAGCGTGGACGTAGCTTTTATCTCTCTGCGGCTGGTTTTGCCGGTTGCCCACGGCTTTTTGAAGGACGGCGGACAGGCTGTATGCCTGATTAAACCGCAGTTCGAGGCCGGCCGGGAAAAGGTGGGGAAGAAAGGTGTTGTGCGTGACCCGGCAGTTCATGAGGAGGTCATTGCAAACATTACGGATTTTGTCCTGCACAACGGTTTTTCCGTGCGGGGCCTTACTTATTCGCCGGTGCGCGGGCCGGAGGGGAACATTGAGTACTTACTCTATTTGCAGAAAGCGGACACACCTTCTTCGGTGCCGCTGGATATTCCCGCACTGGTTGCTGAGTCACATCGTGTACTGAATGGTGGTGGAAAGAAATGATTATCGCTCTGCTGCCCAATCTAAGAAAAGCGCATGCTCCGCGCTGCACACATGAAATTATCAAATGCCTGCATGAGCTGGGTGCAAAAATATATATGCGTGCTTCTGACCGGCAGCAGGCCTATGACGCGGACCGCTGGGTTGACGATTTTCAGGAGCTGCTAGGTTCCTGCAGCGCAGCCATTGCGGTCGGCGGCGACGGCACCATCATTCATGAAGCGCGGCATACCGCTATTGCGGGCAGGCCGATTCTTGGTGTCAACACTGGCCGGCTCGGTTTTGTGGCTGGGCTGGAACCAAATGAACTGGGCCTGTTAAAAAATCTGGTGCGGGGCAATTATACACTGGAAAACCGCCTGATGCTGCGTGCCCGGTTTGAGACGGACGGCGTTACCCGCCAAACAGACGCTTTAAATGATGTTGTGATTGCCCGTGGTACGCGCTCAAAGATTATTGATTTTGAAGTTGGTTTTAACGACAATGAAATGACACACTACCGGGCAGACGGCCTCATTTTTGCAACACCGACCGGCAGCACCGCCTATTCGCTTTCTGCAGGCGGTCCAGTATTGGACCCGGGCGTCAGTGCCTTTCTGCTGACACCCATCTGTTCCCTTTCGCTGGCAAGCCGTCCGGTGGTTTTCAGTCCGGACGCCTGCCTGACTGTAAAGACTTTTTCCGCAGCAGAGGAGCAAAACTACCTGACGGTGGACGGCGACGACGCCATTCCGCTGCAGGCGGGCCAGCAGGTAATAGTCAGTCGTTCCCCCTATACAGCACAGTTTATTAAGCTGAAGCAAAATCATTTTTACGAAGTTGTCAATAAAAAACTGATAGAGAGGAGGACCTAATATGAAGGCACGCCGCCATGCGAAAATTTTGGAACTAATCAGCCAATATGATATCGATACGCAGGAGGAGCTTCTGCGCCGTCTGCGTGACACCGGATTTGAGGTGACACAGGCCACCGTTTCCCGCGATATTAAAGAGCTGCGTCTGGTGAAGACGCTGTCGACGGACGGACAGTATCGGTATTCCACCGGCAAAGAGGACAATCGGGATATTTCCTCCAAATTTTACTCGCTGCTGCAGGATTCTGCTACATCTATCAACTGTACCGGGAACCTTGTTGTTATCAAATCGGTTTCCGGTATGGCACAGGCTATTTGCGCTGCAATGGACACCATGCACTGGGAAGCAGTGGTCGGTACGCTCGCCGGTGATGATACCATTTTTGTTGCTGTGCGCAGTGAGCACGCCGCCCAGCAGTTTGCGGCAGAACTCACCAGAATGATGGGGTGATTCCATGCTGGATGAACTGTATATTGAAAATATCGCCGTGATTGAAAAAGCAACGATTGATTTCGGTCCCGGTTTTAATGTTCTCACCGGTGAAACCGGCGCGGGCAAATCCATCATCATTGACGCCATTCATGCGGTGCTGGGCCAGCGGACTTCACGGGAACTGGTGCGTGCCGGTGCGAAGGGCGCCTTTGTCAGTGCGAGTTTTTCCGGCCTGACACCACAGGTTTTGCAGATACTGGACCAGCTCGGCTTTTCACCGGAGGAAGACGGCACTCTTCTGCTGCAGCGGCAGATACGCGAAGACGGGCGCACGGTGTGCCACATTGGCAGCCGGCCTGCCTCTGTCGCAGCGCTGCGGCAGCTGGGGGCACAGCTGATAAATATTCATGGCCAGCATGAAAGTTATGGCTTGCTTTCGCCGGATAACCATCTGCGTTATTTGGACCGCATGGGCGTGCCGGAAACACTGCTGCAAAAGTACCGTGGGGCTTACCGCCAATGGAAGCAGGTGCAAAAGCAGCTGACGGCGCTGGATGTAGATGAAGCTGAAAAAGTTCGCTTAACGGATCTATTGACCTATCAGATAAACGAGCTGGAAAAGGCAAACATCAAGCCCGGGGAAATACAGGATTTGCAAAACCGCCACAAACGTATTCGTTCCGGCGGAAAAATCACTGCGTCCCTGCAAAAAGCAGTGCAGATACTGGATGGTGACGGCGAGATGCCGGGTGCCTGTGCGGCGGTACAGGAGGCGTCACGCCACTTAGCAGACGCCGCCGAGCTGCTGCCGGAACTAAGCGGCTTGTCCGGCCGGCTGGAAAGCCTTGGATACGACTTGCAGGACTGCATGGAGGAAATTCGCAGCCAGTGCGAGACGGATGCTTATGACCCGCAGGAGCTGGAGGAGATTGAGACACGGCTGGATGTGTACTATCATTTGTCGCTAAAGTACGGCAAAACAGAAAAAGAAATGCTGCAGTTTTTGCAGAAGTGCCGCCAGCAGCTAAGTTCCATTCAGCACAGCGGGGAAGAAATGCAGCGCCTGCAGAAAGAGAATGACGCTGCCGAAAAACAGGTCCGCACGCTGGGCCGGCAGCTTTCGTCCAGCCGCCGCAAAGCCGCCGCTGGATTTTCGGAACAAGTGCGGCGGGAGCTTACCTATCTCGATATGCCGGGCGTCATTTTTACCGTACAGCAGACACCCTGTGTGCCAAGCCCCAGTGGCTGTGATGATGTGCAGTTCCTCATTTCCGCCAACCCGGGTGAACCCGCGCGGCCGTTGGCAAAGATTGCTTCCGGCGGTGAATTGTCGCGTATTTTGCTGGCGATACAGTCGGTCCTTTCCGGCAGGGACAGCGTTGGAACCCTCATCTTTGATGAGGTAGACACCGGCGTTTCCGGCAGTGCGGCCCAGAAAATCGGCCAAAAGTTGCGTCAGACAGCGCGCGGACGTCAGGTGCTGTGTGTCACGCATTTGCCGCAGATTGCGGCATTAGGGGACCGACAGTATAAAATTGAGAAACATACTGAAAAGGGACGTACTTATACACAGGTAACTCTTTTGGATCACAAGGGCCGCCGGCAGGAACTGGCACGCATTATCGGCGGTACGCAGATTACACCGCTGACACTGCAGAATGCCGAGGAAATGCTGCAGCTGGCCGCCAAAGATACCGGCTGCTGACACCGCATGGCGGCTTTCACCTTGACATCTGTGTTTAAAATCACTATAATATAATTTGAATAGCTGTGAAGGGAAATGAAGTAAGCGGGAAAAGATGCCTGCAGAGAGCCGGCGGCTGGTGTGAGCCGGTGCTCTTTTCCGCCCAAATTACATCCTGGAGCTGCCCGCCGAAAGCGTTTTGCCGTGTAAGCTGGGCCGTGTGCGCACGTTACCGCGCGGAGGTATCTTTTATTTGCTTGTCCTATAAAATGTACCCGTAAGGCCGTCTTCGTGAGGGGACGGTGAACTGAGGTGGTACCGCGGAATTTCCGCCCTCTGCAGATTTTATGTGCAGAGGGCTTTTTTGCAGCCTTCTGCCAGATATTCAGGAGGTATTTTTGTATGAAAGTGTACGAGGATTTAAAGGCGCGCGGCCTTATTGCGCAGGTAACAGACGAGGAGGCCGTGCGTGACCTGCTCGACAACCACAAGTGTACATTCTATATCGGCTTTGACCCCACCGCGGACAGTCTGCACGTTGGGCATTTTGTTACCGTTATGACCATGTCCCGCCTGCAAAAAGCCGGGCATACACCCATTGCGCTGTTTGGCGGCGGCACCGGCATGATTGGTGACCCGACCGGCAAAACGGATATGCGCAAAATGCTGACACGTGAAGAAATTGACCATAATGTGGAGTGCTTCCGCAAACAGATGGCACCGTTGGTTGATTTTTCAGACGGCAAGGCTATTATGGCAAACAACGCCGACTGGCTGCTGAGCCTTAACTATATTCAGTTTATGCGGGAAATCGGTGTTCATTTTTCCGTGAACCGTATGCTGGCAGCCGAGTGTTACAAGCAGCGGCTGGAGCGCGGACTGACCTTCTTTGAAATGAACTATATGCTGATGCAGGGCTATGATTTTCTGCAGTTGAACCGCCGTTACGGCTGTGTGCTGGAGGTCGGCGGTGATGACCAGTGGAGTAATATTATCGGTGGCGTCAATCTGATTCGCTGCAAAGAGAATCGGCCGGCTTACGGCCTGACACTGGGCCTTCTGACAAACAGTGAGGGCAAAAAGATGGGCAAAACCGAAAAGGGCGCCGTGTGGCTGGACCCCGCAAAGACCAGTCCCTTCGATTTTTACCAGTACTGGCGCAATATCGGTGATGCAGACGTGGAACGCTGCCTGAAGTTCCTCACGTTCCTGCCGGTGGAGGAAATCGAAGACCTGACAAACTGTGAGGGCAGTGCACTGAATAAGGCGAAGGAAGTTCTTGCTTATGAGGTGACAAAGTCCATTCACGGCATAGAGGAAGCAGACAAGGTCCGTGAAGGCGCGCGTGCGCTGTTTGGCGGCGGTGTCAATACCGACAATATGCCCACCAGTACACTGACGGCCGCTGACCTGACAGATGGTTCCATTGGTGTGCTGGACCTGCTGGTTAAAACAAAGTTGGTTTCCAGCAAGAGTGAGGGCCGGCGTTTGGTTCAGCAGGGCGGCTTGACTTTGAACGACAGCAAGGTGAAGGACCCTGCGGCCGTGTTGACTGCCGCTGATTTTCCGAATGGTGCAGCTATTATTCGGAAGGGTAAAAAAGCATATCACAAAGTTCTGCTTAAATAAAAAGGACGGCGGGGCAGCGAAGCGGTTTTCCAGTGGGGGGAAACGGCTCCGCTGTTTTTTGCCGCTAAACCACATTTTTATGGTATACTGAATGTACTTAGAATACACGGCCGGCATTGGTCCTATAAAGGAGATGAGCGCTTGCGAAAACGGAAAAAGTGGGCAGTTTGGGCGGCACCGCTGGCGGTGCTGGTCCTGCTTTGTGCCTGCTTTGCGTCTGCCGGACTGTACCCGTTTGGAACAAAAACCCTGTCTTGGTGTGACATGAATCACCAGACTGTCCCGCTGCTGATGGATTTTCAGGATATCCTGAGGGGAAAATCCTCTATGCTGCTGAACTTGCAGAATGCGGGCGGTATGAGCTTTTGGGGCGTCTTTTTCTTTTTTCTGTCCAGTCCGTTTACCTTCCTGATTTCCTTTCTACCCAAAGCATCTTTTTACCTGTTTATGAACGTGCTGGTGCTGTTGAAAATGTCCCTTTGTGCCTGCACGGCATCCATTTTGTTTCTGCACACGTTTTCTCGGCTGGACGGTGTGCGAATTTCCTGTCTTTCAGTTATGTACGCGTGTTCCGGCTTTGCACTGATGTATTATCAGAATATCGTCTGGCTGGACATTGCCTGTCTGTTTCCACTTTTAGTGTTGGGCGTGTGCAGGCTGCGGGAAGCGGAAAAACCAGCGCTGTTTCTTTGGACATTATCGGCGATTATTGTTGTGGACTATTACCTAAGCGCCATGGTGCTGTTCTGGCTGGTGCTGCTGTTTTCCATTTTGTCCTCTTTTGTGGTCAACCGTACCCGCTGCAGACGGCAGATAGTCCTATTGGGATTGAGTACCGGTGCGGCTTTGCTGCTTACAGCAGTAGTATGGCTGCCATCCTTGCTGCAGTGCGGCCGTTCCGGCCGTGTAGTGGACCTTATTTCCAGCCTAAGCAGCGGCAGCATCCTGACCGGTGTGCAGACCACGCTGCCAGTTTGGTACTGTACCGGTGCCGCCGTGGCAGCTGTACCGCTGTTTTTCCTACTGAAGCGTAAGGGCAGCCGGCAGCGTGCGCTGTTTGTCAGCTATTTGCTGCTGATTTTGCCGCTGTTTATTGACCCCATTGACCGGATGTGGCACTTGGGCAGTTATCAGGCGTTTCCGGTACGCTTTGGGTATATCCTTACGCTGACAGGGCTTCTGCTTACGGGCAGCTATTTAAGCGAAGTACAGCCGCTCCAGCCAGAGCAGAAAAGCCGTCCGCTGCCGCTGTTCTTTGCGGGGGCCGCTGCCGCCGCGCTGATTGCCATTGCGGGCGAGATGCTGTCACGGCCTGCCATGCGTACAATGCTTTCACATTATGTCAATAATCTTTGGAACGACCAAACAGCGCTGCAGCTGGGACTGCTTTTCGCACTGTCGGCGACCGGCGTTTATTTAGTCCTATTCCTGTTGTTTCATGCACAGAAAATCTCGGTTCGGGTGCTGTGTGTTCTGCTGTGCGTTGTAACCGCGGCGGAAGTCAGCTTTAACCTGCAGGTTTATGTTGCGCCTGCTGCATCGGACGGGCATGCCTATGATACAGCGCTGGACCTCAGCGGGCGGTTAAAGGACAGTTCCCTGTACCGTGTCAAGACGGATGGACTGTATTTTGATACCGACTTGATGGGTGCATTGGGATATCCGGTGCTGGACCACTACACTTCTTTGACGGACGGCACCTATATGGATACTCTGCAGAAGATGGGTTACTCCGCCCATTGGATGGAAAGCCACTCCAGCGGCGGTACGGCCCTGACCGATTCCCTGCTGGCACAGAAGTACAGCATTACCCGGCTGGGGGAGGAAAACGGCCGCACACCGCTTTACAGCAATCATCAGTATTCCCTGGTGCGTCAGCCGTACAGCCTGCCCTTTGGGTTTGTTGCCCAGAACTGCGGCAGCGCTCTTCCGGATGGTGACCGTTTTGGTGCACAGGATATGCTATACCATACTTTTTTCGGTCGGTCGGATTCTTTGATGACACGCTATTCACCGGATATTTCTGACTTTGCCCAAATGAGCAAGGCGAAGGATGGCAGTGTCACGGTTACTGGCGCGGCATACAGCAGCCTGCTGTATCATATACAGGTCACAAGGAAGACAGCGCTGTACTTCGACTGTTATACAAAGGCGTCGCGGGACCTTACCAGTTCCAACTATAATTCTCTCAGCATTTCCGTTAACGGCAGAATGATACGTTCATTGTATCCCTCAGCCGATGACAATGGATTGGTGGACTTAGGCACTTTTGAGAATCAAATGGTAGAAGTACGCGTATCGGTTCTGCACCCGGTTAACTGTCGTTCCTTCGGTGTGGCAGGGATGGACCTCACAAAGCTGCAGAGCGCTCTGCAAAATACACAGTCGCAGGCAGTGTCTCTTTCCGCGTCCGGCAATATGCTGTCCGGCACTGCTGCAGCCAGAAACAGCGGCTGGCTGGTGTTGCCTCTGCGCGGCGGCAGCGGCTTTACTGCTACGGTCAACGGCAAACCTGCACAGACAGCCGAAGCGGCAGGAATGTTCCTCGCGGTTCAGCTGCAGGCAGGGCAGAACCGTGTGGAGGTTCAGTATCTGCCGCCGGGACTTGCCGCGGGCGCCGTTTGCAGTATGGCTGGATTTGCGGCGGCGCTGCTGTTCCTGCGTCTGCTGAAAAAGAAGGGAACCAAATGCCTACGCAAGCTGGAAAAACCGGCACAGGTTGTGTTTGATATAGTCACTGCTGTGGTCAGCATTCTGCTGTATCTGTTCCCGGTTGCAGTCTATCTGGCAGCAAATCTGGAAGTCCTATTTTCCTGAAACAGGCGTATGGAATCGAAAAGAATATACAAACTAAAAAGCAGGACCGTCAACACATTTCGTGTCTGGTGGTCCTGCTCTTTCTATATTCGTGGCACAGTTTGATTTACAGGCTGCGCGTATTTTTTGTATAGCTGTGTTTTGCTTCCGCATAGGTATCTGCCATAATGGTAGCAAGGTTTTTATCCGAAAGGTTCATGGCACTTTTGCTGACCAGCCGCCGCAGGAGGACTTCGCCTTCCGAGTCCAGCTGTGTCAGAATGTACAGCTTTTCGCCGAACTGTTCGGCTGTGTCATATAGGAATCCGTTTACACCATCATGCACCAAGTCAGCATTGGCACACTGCCTTGGCAGCAGTACCGGCAGACCGGCAGCCTGAGCTTCCAGGGGAGAAGCCTTCACAGCGGAAGAAGTGGCGCCGCTGACAAAGGCCCGGCAGCAGGCATAGCAGCTATTCAAGTCACGCGGTGAAAGTTCACCGATAAATGTAACCTGATTGGAAAGGGAAAGACTGTTCGCCGTTTCAGCAAAATGAGCAGCTGCAGGCCCAGTGCCCACAACCAGCAGGTGTAGGCGGGCGTTGCCACCGGCTGCGTCGCTCCAAACTTTCAGCAGAGAATCGAGGCCGCAGTCTTCCATCAAACGGCCCGCATACACATAGCATAAGGCGTCTTCGGCAATATCCAGCCGCTTTTTAAAAGCGGGGGTAGGCTGTGTCGGCAAAAAGTTTGATAAATCCACACAGAAAGGCGAGCGCTTTACTTTGCACTGAATATCCAGTGTTTCCAAAAGGCTTTGCGTTTGTGCAGAGGGGGAACAGACCACATCGCTTTCCGTCAAAATCTTGCGCACTGTGCTGCGTACTTTCATTTTGGCAAGATTGTCATATGCTTTATTGGTGCCGTAACCTTTCAGTGCATCGTGCAGGTTATGAATAGTGGTAACCAACGGCAGCTGGTGGCGCTGAGCGTATTTTAGGCCGGCCAATCCCATTTCGTCCAGAGTAATGACGTGGATGATTTCCGGGCGGAAGCTGTTCAGCATTTTTTCCATAGGTCCCAGCAAACTGACCCGCACAGACATACCGTACAGGCTGGGAGTTACCTTTGCGGGACAGTAAATTTTGCCGTCCTGTGTAAAACAGTCGTCTATGGCCGGGTCGGCAGTTACCACCATTATCTGGTGCCCGGCTTTTTCCAGTCCGCTTTTCAGGACCGCAGTATATGTGGAGGCAGCGCATTTGACAGCGCCGGCCCCGGAAAACAAGGCAATTTTCATAAATGGACCTCCGGTAGGATTTCTGCCCGGGCACTTTGGGCAAAACAAAAAGGATACGTTTGCCCGAACAAAATCAGAATCAATTTACATTATAACACAATATTTGTATGGTTCAAGCTGAAACGAGGTGGATTCCTGCATCTTTTGCCGGATTTGGTCTTTAAACTTTTTCTGCTATAGGATATAATATAAACGATCATACTGTTTTTACCGTGCGCAGATAAGAGAAAGAGCAGGTGCTTATTAATATGGCTACAAAATTTAGTGTTTCACTGGACAAAGTAATGAAAGAGCTTTCTCTGAAAACCGTCTATATGCCCTGCGACCCGCAGAAGGTGCTTATCACCTCTACAGACGTCAACCGTCCCGGTCTGGAGCTGAATGGATTTTATGAGTATTACGATTCTTCCCGTATCATTGTCATGGGAAATGCGGAAACTGCTTTTCTAAACGACCGCCCACCCGAATACCGCGCCAGGGTGCTGAACGCTATTTTCAGCAAAAAGCCGCCGGCAGTCATCATCGCCCGCAGTTTAAGCCCTGTGCCGGAGCTGCTGGAGACAACCAAAAAATACGGTGTACCGGTGCTCGCTACTGCTGAAACAACCAGCAGCCTGGTGGCTTCACTGGTCGCCTATATGAACGTGGAACTGGCACCGCGCGTCACTCGTCATGGTGTGCTGGTAGAGGTATACGGCGAGGGAGTGCTGATTGTCGGCGACAGTGGTGTGGGCAAAAGTGAAACGGCTATCGAGTTGATTAAGCGCGGTCACCGGCTGATTGCCGATGACGCAGTCGAAATCCGCCGTGTGTCCGGCAAAACACTGGTCGGTCAGGCACCAGCCAATATTCGCCATTTCATTGAGCTGCGCGGCATTGGCATTATCAATGCCCGCCGCATTTTCGGCATCGGCGCTGTCAAAGTTTCCTCAAAAATCGACCTGATTATTAACATGGAGCTGTGGGATGGCCACAAAGTCTATGACCGTATGGGCATAGACAGTGAATACACGGAACTTTTGGGCATTAAGGTGCCGGTGCTGACTATTCCGGTCAAGCCCGGGCGGAACCTTGCTGTTATCATTGAGGTTGCTGCCATGAACAACCGGCAGAAGAAGATGGGTTATAATGCGGCAGAGGAACTGCTGCAGGGACTTGGCATGGACCTTTCCATGGTCAAGCAACAGGAAACTAAGCTGAAACTAGATATTTAACAAACTATAAATTAAAAACAGAGAGAAGCCCCGCAGGGCCATGCGGCAGGGTCCCGGGCAGGGCTTATGTGCAGGCGGAAAAACAGACGGTCAGAAACAGGGGGTATACAGCAGATGAATTTCATTGCGGATCTGCACACACACACGACAGCCTCCACCCATGCGTACAGTACATTGCAGGAAATGGTGGAAGCGGCAGCGCAGCGCGGCCTGGAGGCAATCGCCATTACGGACCACGGTGTGGCCATGCCGGGTGCGCCGGGCAGATGGTATTTTCATAATTTAGGTGTTGTCCCGCGTTATTATAAGGGCGTAATGGTATTGCGCGGGCAGGAAACGAATATCATTGACTATGAGGGACATACCGACCAGCAGGCCGACTGCGTTCATGACCTGGACTGGCTGATTGCCTCTATCCACGATGAGTGTATGCCGCAGGGGGAATCTCCGTCACCGGAAAAAGTGACGCACCTGTGGGAACAGGTATGCAGAAATCCGCATGTCAATGTCATTGGGCACTGTGGCCTGCGCCGCTTTGCTTTTGACTACGAGCGCGTTATTCCGCAGTTTGGTGCGGCAGGCAAGTTGGTGGAAATCAACGAAGGCACGTTTCGCAGCCGGCCGGATTCCATTCTGAACTGCCGGAAGATTGCGGCACTGTGCAAAAAATACCGTGTGCCGGTGGTCGTAAACAGCGACGCGCATTTTTCCACGCAGGTTGGCTGTTTTCCGCGGGCACAGCAGCTTTTGCAGGAGCTTGACTTTCCAGAGGAACTGGTGGTCAACTCCAGTGCGGAACAGCTGCGCGCCTATTTGACGAAATATACCGATGTGTTTCGCAGCTTTGTGTCAGAATGAATTTTAGGAGGATAATCCAATGGAAAAATTAGAGGCCCTGAAAAAAACGGCAGAAAATGCCGGCTGCCTGGTGCTGAGGGATGAGCCTATGAGCCGGCACACGACCTTTCAGATAGGCGGGCCTGCGGATTTATATATTGCCGCGAAGGACATCATTGCCCTGAAGGACATTGTACGCATGGCTTCCGCGCTGAACCTGCCGCTGCTGCCGCTGGGAAATGGCAGCAATGTGCTGGTAAGCGATGAGGGCGTGCGCGGCGTGGTCCTTTCCCTTACGGGGGATTTCCGCCGCATTACACTGTCTGACCCTACGACCGTTTCCTGCGGTTCAGGGGCAACCATGGCGGGGCTGTGCAAGTTTGCTCAGCGCAATGCTCTGAGTGGACTGGAGTTTGCATGGGGCATTCCCGGCAGCGTAGGCGGTGCAGCCTTTATGAACGCGGGCGCCTATGACGGCCAGTTCAGTGATGTGCTGGTATCCACTACACATGTGACCAGCACCGGCCATACGGATTCCCTTTTGGGACCGGAGATGGAAATGGATTACCGCAAAAGTGCCTACTTACAGAACAAATGCATCATTACTTCAGTGGTTGTTCGTCTGGAGCAGGGCAACAAGGAACAGATTTCCATGCAAATGGACGACAACTTCCGCCGCCGCAAAGAAAAACAGCCGCTGGAGCTGCCCAGCGCCGGCAGCGTCTTTAAGCGGCCGGACGGTGCTTATGCGGGCGCACTCATTGAGCAGTGTGGTCTGAAAGGGGAAAAAGTCGGCGGTGCCATGGTCAGCGAAAAACACGCTGGGTTCATTGTCAACACAGGCGACGCTACCTGCAGTGACGTACAGGCACTGATTGAAAAAATACAGGAAACCGTTCTGAAAAAGACCGGCGTATCCCTGGAGTGTGAAGTGCGGTTTATCTCATAAGGAAGTGTGCAGTCATGGATTTTATCATTGTTACCGGTCTTTCCGGTGCGGGCAAGTCCCGCGCGGTCCATGCTATGGAAGATATTGGGTTTTACTGCATGGACAATATCCCGCCAAAGCTTATTCCAGCCGTGTACGACCTGTGTATGCAGGCGAAGGATTCCCTTTCACGGGTGGCGGTTGTCACGGATATTCGCGGCGGCGGCATGTTCTCCAGCCTGTTTGAAACGCTGGAGGGCCTGCGTGTAGAACATAAGACCTACAAAATTCTTTTTCTGGACGCCGGCGATACGGTACTCATCAACCGATTCAAAGAAACCCGCCGGAAGCACCCGCTTTCGGAAGACACCACCAGTTTGGAACAGGCTGTCAAGCTGGAGCGGGAGATTCTGCGCCCGGTACGTGAGCGTGCGGACTACATTATAGATACCTCTCTGCTGTCGCCGGCCCAGCTGAAGGAGCGCATCTCCAGCCTTTTTCTGGGAGATGCCACTTCTGCGCTGCAGATTCACTGTATGTCCTTCGGCTTTAAGTTTGGTACGCCCACCGAAGCGGACCTCATTTTTGATGTGCGCTGTCTGCCGAACCCCTACTATGTGGAGGAGCTGCGGCACAAGACCGGTTTGGACGCCCCGGTGCGGGACTATGTGCTGAAATGGGAGCAGACTAAGGGTTTTGTTTCCCGCTTTTTAGACCTTATCGACTATATGATTCCGCTGTACTGCAATGAAGGCAAAAGCCAGCTGGTTATTGCCATTGGCTGCACAGGCGGCCACCACCGCTCAGTAACGATTGCGCAGCTTTTGTATGAACATCTGCTGGAAAAGGGCCTGCGCGCCAGTGTCAACCACCGGGATATTCGGAAGGGCTGAACAGTGGCCTTTCTGCAAACGCATAAAAGTGGGAAGTGATTTCCGTTGTCTTTTTCCTCCGATGTCAAAAATGAACTCTGTAAAACAAAGAATCGGCAGCCCTGCTGTGAAAAAGCAGAGTGCTACGGAATGCTTTTGTTTGGCCACTCTTTTTCCAGAAGCGCGGTTTCGCTGACGACCGAACACACACCTACGGCCCGGCGGGCGGCCCAGTTAACGGCAGCGCTCACCGGTGCTATTGTTTCCACCCGCACCATGCTGCGTCGTGCTTCTCATCCGGCAGGGACCGTGTCTGTAGAAGATGAGCGGGATCGAATGCGTGTACTCTCTGCGTTTGGGCACAGCGGCAGTGAAGTGCCGCTGCGGCTGAACCGTGCCAATTTGGAGGGGGAGTGCTGCCCAGCGTCTTTTTTACGCGGTGCGTTTCTCTCCTGCGGAACCGTTTTTGATCCGCAGAAAGATTACCGGCTGGAATTTGTAACACCGCATATGCATCTTTCCCGCGATATGTCGGCGCTGCTGGGGGAACTGCCGCTGGAACTGCAGCCTGGCGTGTCCCGGCGGCGGAGCTTGTATGTTGTATATATTAAGGGCAGCAGCCATACTGCGGATCTGCTGACACTGATGGGTGCGCCGCACGCCGCCATGCAGATGATGCAGGTAAAAATGCTGAGGGAAGTGCGCAACCATATCAACCGCCGCACGAATTTTGAAACTGCCAATTTGGACAAGACCGCCTCGGCGGCCGCGCGGCAAATTTACGCACTAAAGCGTTTGCAGGACTGCGGTGCCGGCATTTCTGCGCTGCCTGCCGAACTGCAGAATTTGGCCCGCCTGCGCTGCCAGAATCCGGAGCTTTCCCTGCGGGAACTAGGCAAGCAGCTGACGCCGCCGCTTTCCCGCTCCGGGGTGAATCATCGGTTACAGCGGATTACTGAACTTTCAGAAAAAATCTACCGGGAGCGCAACAGCGACTGAAGCGCTCCCTTTTTTATTGCCTATATTTCAAATTATCCGGTATGCTGCTGCCGGAAAGAAAGGGTGCCCTGCTCTATGTTTGTCCATTTACATCTTCATACCGAATACAGTTTGTTGGACGGTGCCTGCCGTATGGAACGGCTGCTGGATACCGCCAAAGCCCGTGGAGACCGCGCAGTTGCCATTACTGACCACGGTGTCATGTATGGCGCAGTTGATTTTTATAAAGCCGCCAAAGCCCGCGGAATTAAGCCCATTATCGGGTGTGAAGTGTATGTGGCACAGCGCAGCCGTATGGATCGCACACGGGAACTGGATGGCGAAAATTACCATTTGGTGCTGTTGTGCGAGAACAACGAGGGCTATCAAAATTTGATTCAGCTGGTCAGCCGTGCATGGCTGGAGGGCTTCTACCGCAAGCCCCGCGTAGATATGGAACTGCTGCGAAAATATCATAAGGGATTGATTGCATTATCAGCCTGCCTGTCTGGTGAGATTCCGCGCGTCCTTTCGGCTGAGGACTATCCGCGCGCCAAAAAAGCTGCTCTGCGCTATGCGGATATTTTTGGCAATGGTAACTTTTATTTGGAGCTGCAGGATCACGGACTACCGGAACAAAAACGCGTCAATGCCGGCCTGCTTCGTTTGGCCGACGAAACCGGTCTGCCGCTGGTGGTCACCAATGACTGCCATTATATCAATCAAGAGGATAGTGAGATGCACCGCGTGCTGCTGTGTATCCAAACCAACCACACCTTGCAGGAATCGGGCGGGCTGGAATTTGGCAGTACAGAATTTTACTATAAAACCGAGGAGCAGATGCGCGCGCTGTTTCCGCAGCATCCGGAGGCAGCCGACAACACTGTTAAGATTGCTGAGCGCTGCAATGTAACGTTTGAGTTTGGCAAAACGAAGCTGCCCCGATTTGACACCCCGAACGGACAGGATAATGTCGCTTATTTTCGTGAAAAGTGCTACGCTGGTCTGCACGAGCACTATGGGGAACACCCAAAGCCAGAAATTGTGCATCGGCTGGAGTATGAACTGAATACGATTGAAAAGATGGGGTATGTTAATTATTACCTTATTGTGCACGACTTTGTCCGTCATGCTAAAGAAGTAGGCATACCGGTCGGGCCGGGACGTGGTTCTGGTGCGGGCAGCCTTGCCGCGTACTGCATTGGCATTACCGGAATTGACCCCATTCAGTATGATTTGCTGTTTGAACGTTTTTTAAATCCGGAACGTGTCAGTATGCCGGATTTTGATATTGATTTTGCCGATGACCGCCGCCCAGAAATGATCGAGTATGTCACACAGAAATACGGTGCCGACCATGTGGCACAGATTGTCACGTTCGGCACCATGGCGGCGCGGGCCTCGGTTCGTGACGTGGGCCGTGTAATGGGAATGCCGTATGCCATGGTGGATTCCATTGCAAAAATGATTCCTACGGTGCCGGGCAAGAGCATTACGCTGGACCGCGCATTGGAAACGTCGCCGGAGCTGCGACGCCGATACAATGAAGACCAGCAGGTTCACCGCCTGCTGGATATGGCCCGCAAGCTGGAGGGAATGCCGCGAAATGCTTCTACGCACGCTGCCGGTGTTGTCATTACGGACAAGCCGGTTGCCGAGTACGTGCCACTGGCCAAAAACGGAGATGCGACAGTGTGTCAGTACACCATGACCACTTTGGAGGAACTGGGACTGCTGAAGATGGACTTTCTCGGCCTGCGCAACTTAACCATTATTCACGCGGCGGAGGAAATGATTCGCCAGCAGCAGCCGGAGTTTCATGTAGACAAGGTTCCGCTGGATGCACCGGAAGTATATGAAATGCTTTCTGCCGGCAGCACCGAGGGTGTGTTCCAGTTTGAGTCGGCAGGTATGCGCAGTGTGATTATGCAGCTGCGGCCGGAAGGAATGGAAGACCTCATCGCTGTTATTTCACTGTATCGCCCCGGTCCTATGGAGTCCATTCCGCGCTATATCCAAAACCGTCACCATCCAAAGCAGGTTACCTACGCACACCCGCTGCTGGAACCAATTCTAAAGGTAACATATGGCTGTATTGTCTATCAGGAACAGGTCATGCAGATATTCCGCTCCTTGGCGGGCTACAGCCTTGGTCGTGCTGACATTGTGCGCCGTGCCATGAGTAAAAAAAAGCACGACGTAATGGATAGGGAAAAGGAAATTTTCCTGCATGGCCTGCAGCGGGAAGACGGGACATGGGAGGTCCCCGGCTGTTTGAACAACGGCGTGGACGAAGCAACCGCACTGAAAATATACGGTGAGATGGAAAACTTCGCTTCCTATGCCTTTAATAAATCCCACGCGGCCGCGTATGCGTATCTTGCTTATCAAACAGCATACCTCAAGTGTTTCTATCCGCGTCAATACATGGCTGCCCTGATGACCAGTGTGCTGGACAATTCCGGCAAGCTTTCTTCTTATATTGCAGAGTGTTCCCGCCTGCATATCCGTGTTCTGCCGCCGGAAATCAACTCCAGTGAGGCATCCTTTACAGTTGTAGGGAATGACATTCGTTTTGGTTTGTTGGCGGTTCGGAACCTTGGCCGCGGGCTGATTGATTTCGTTTTACAGGAACGGCGGCAGGCCGGTCCGTTTCATTCCTTTTATGATTTTTGTAAGCGTACTTTTGATAAAATGAACCGCCGTGCGCTGGAAAGCCTTGTCCGCTGCGGTGCACTGGATGGATTGGGCAATAACCGTCGCGAAATGATGACAGCTGTGCCGTTGGTACTAGAAACGCTGGGCAATGACCGCCGGCGCAATGTGGAGGGACAAATTGGTTTCTTCAGCCAGATGAACGGTGGGGAAGATGAAGCCTTCCAAATAGCACCGATGCCGGACTACAGTCTGCAGGACAAGCTGAAAATGGAAAAGGAAGCAACAGGCATGTTCCTTTCCGGCCACCCCATGGCGGCATACGCCGATTTGTACCAAAAGCTGGGTGCTGTAAAGATTGGCGATTTGCTGGAATGCTTTTCGTCGGCAGGGGACAACCGCTGGCACGATGGAGACCATGTTACAATTTTAGGAATTGTGTCTGATATTAAAACAAAGGTGACAAAAAGCGGCGGCACAATGGCTTTTGTAACACTGGAGGACTTTAACGGTTCTATGGAAATGTTGGTTTTTCCGCAGACGCTGTCCCGTTTTTCACCTTTGCTGGAGGATGGAAATGTGCTGTGTGCTTCCGGACACCTAAGTGTACGGGAGGAAGAGGAGCCCAAGCTGTTGTGTGATGAGATGCAGTCAGCGGAACACCTGAAGCAGACGGACAGCAGTGATACTGGACAGACAAAAAGCGGGAAGCAAGTAAAGCCGGGGCTGTACCTGCGGGTACAGAGTGAAGCCGCCCCCGCATGGCTGCGCGCACAAAAGTATATCGCTATTTTTGACGGGCGCACACAGCTGTATGTTGCTTTTCAAAAGGAGAAAAAGTTGTACCGCGCGCCAGCTGTAGAAGGTGTGGCTGTAAATGACATTCTGCTGCAGGAACTGCGCCGTGTACTGGGCGATGGCAATGTTGCCTTCGTGAAATAATTTTCTATGACTATGGGACGATTGTCCATATAACTCTCTTGTAGAGCACCGCGAAAAAGCATATAATATATACTTAGTTGAAAAACGCCGGCGTTCGCTTTTTATGTCAGCGGGCACCGGCAGTATGGTATTGGAGGTTTCATTATAATGAGTGCAAAGTCCATTGCTGTTTTAACCAGCGGCGGGGATGCGCCGGGCATGAATGCTGCAATCCGTGCCGTTGTACGTTCTGGTATTTCCAAAGGGTTCAGTGTCCTTGGCGTGCGCCGCGGATACAACGGCCTACTGAACGGCGACGTATACGAGATGAATCTGCGTAGTGTTTCGGACATCATCGGCCGTGGCGGCACCATCCTTTACACCGCCCGCAGCCCAGAGTTCAATGCACCAGAGGGCGTAAAGAAGGCAGCAGAGGTCTGCAGCAGATTGAATGTTGTGGGTGTAGTCGTCATTGGCGGCGATGGCTCCTTCCGCGGGGCGCGGGACCTGACGAATGCCGGCGTACCCTGCATCGGCATTCCCGGTACCATCGACAATGATATTGCTTCCAGCGAATATACCATCGGCTTTGATACAGCCATGAACACAGCCGTAGATATGATTGACCGTATCCGTGATACGGCAGAGTCCCATGACCGCTGCAGCGTTGTTGAGGTTATGGGCCGTCACTGCGGCGACTTAGCACTGCAGGTCGGTGTGGCAACTGGCGCTATCTCTATTCTTGTGCCGGAAATGCCATGGGATTTTCAGACGGATATCATTGACCGCATCCGTTTGGCGCAGAAGACCGGTAAGCGTCATTTTATTATCATGGTAGCAGAGGGTGTCGGCGGCACAAATGAGATTGCTAACCGCATTCAGAAGGAAACCGGAATTGAAACACGTGCTACCATTTTGGGCCATGTACAGCGCGGCGGTTCTCCGAACCTGCGTGACCGTGTCGTTGCCAGTGAAATGGGCTACCATGCAGTGACACTGTTGGAAGAGGGCCAGGGCAACCGCGTGGTTGTTGTGCGTGGCGGCAAGGTTGTGGACCTCGACATTACAGAGGCACTGAACATGAAGCGTACATTCAATAAGGCTTTGTATGATGTTGCTTTGAGCATTTCCATCTGATTTTTATCGGATAATACACAAAATACAAAAAGGCACCGAACAAACAGCTTTCTGCTGTTGTCGGTGTCTTTTTTATGCCAGTGTGCTGACAACCTGCTGCATTTCTTCAAAAGAAGATGGGTCTGCCGTGCGTATTTTTTGACGAACGGATTCCGGCTGTGCATAGAAAAACTCATAGCTGGTCGTGTCTTGGTCTAAAAGGTCTGTTAGGCACAGGTGCTGCCCGCGCCCCGGTGCCGGTGAACTGTCCAGTCTATCCATTTTCTTCTTCTCCTCCCAGGCGGTGCACCAATGCCCGCATCTCCGCCTTGGAGTCCACCTGGTGCACCTGCTGCAGGACTTTCTGCTTCTGTTCAGGCCGCATTTCTGCGAATCTGTGGGCTGCCTGCTCATTTTCAAACAGCGCCATGCCAAACCCCATTGGCAGTTCTTTGAGTGGTTCCATCATTTCCCTCCGTTTGCAGCATATCGAAAGCCGCATAAAGTAGTGTGTGCACTGCCAAAGAGAATATAAGAAGACGGCGGCCGCCAGAATTTTCAAATAAAAAAATTCCTGCATTTGGCAGCCTTTGCAGGCTGGTAAACGCAGGGAGGAGAAGTGCCGTACTTTTCTGACAAACAAAAAAGCTAAGAAATCCGCGGATTTCTTAGCTTTACTTGATGGAGCTGCTAACGCGATTCGAACGCGTGACCTCATCCTTACCAAGGATGTGCTCTGCCAACTGAGCCATAGCAGCAAATGGCGACTCGGAACGGGATCGAACCGTCGACCTCTAGCGTGACAGGCTAGCGTTCTAACCAGCTGAACTACCGAGCCGTATGGCAGGGGCAGAAGGACTTGAACCCTCGGCACGTGGTTTTGGAGACCACTGCTCTACCAACTGAGCTATGCCCCTATATTGTTCTTACGTTGGTGAGGGTAACTCCCAAGCGCGAAAATAATAATACCATGTTATTGCGCAAATGTCAACACTTTTCTCATTTTTTTGTCTGTAGGACTGGAAATCTTTTTTTTCGGACACTTTTGTCGGTTCAGCAGACAAACCGACAAATTTATGTCTGCCAAAAAAGTATGATAAAACATATTCCTGCTGAAAAAACAGAAACCGGGCAATTCTACAGTGGAAGAGAGGAGAAGAGTTTATTGAAAAAAGAAGTTCAAAAGAAAAGCCGCTTTCACCGAATATTGTCACTAATCCTTTTGGCGGCGGTTACCGTGGGTGTCGGTATTACGTTTGCCAGTGCGGCGTTCTGTGCGCCGTCCGTATCGCATCAGTCAGAACCTGCTGAGAAGTTCCCGCAAAAAGCATTATTTCGCACACCTGCGGCTGCCCCAAGAAGTACACTGCTGATTCAGCAGACAGTCATTGGTCATACCCAGCGGCGCGAATTTACATTTTATATGACCGTTACCGATACAAAAGGCAGGACCTGCGGTGATATCCTGCGGTATTGTGATGGCCCTGCCGGACAGATATGTACACTGTATCCTGACCAAAGCGGCCGCTATATTTTTTCTTTGCAGGATGGGGATAAGGTCCTTTTTAGTCTGCCCAAAAATTGCCGCTGTACGGTTGAGGAGGAGCAAATACGGAATTGTCGGACAACGGTACATACGGACAGCGGCCGCTTCATAGAGGGCAGGGCGTGCACCGGTACGCTGATGAAAGAAACCACACTGAACTTTCAAAACCGGCAGGCTGTTGCCCCATCGGCAGATGCTTCCGGCGGTGCAGCACCAGCTCTGCTGACAGCGTCAGCCGGTCTTGCCATATGGGCACTATACCAGAAACAGCATACCGCAAAAAAGGGAAGAAGGTGTTCGGAACATGGCTGTTAAAAAAACAGTTTGTGCAGTCCTGCTTCTATCGTTTCTGTTTTCAGTATTGTTTGCGGTTCCCGTATCTGCGGAAGAAACAGCAGCAGTCCTGTTCATTCCGGTCGAGAGCACCTTCACGGGTATGCGGCCGGGCAAAGTACCCGCATTTCGGTATACCATTTCAGAAGGGTGTTCATCTACACCGATGCCGCCGACATCACAACTAACCATACAGGGTGGCGGAAGGGCTTCCTTTGGTCCTATTTTTTATCAGCATACCGGCAGCTATGTTTATCAAATTCAGCAGGAACAAGGCACGTTGACACACTGCCAGTATGATGACTCTGTTTATACAGTGACAGTGCAGGTTACGCGCACAGATTCCGGCAGGCTTTCAGCGGCGTTTCATGCAAAAAGGAATGGAAAACAGACAGAAACCGTTTCGTTTGTGGACAGTCTGACCGAGCCGGTGGAATTTGCCGCTTCACGTATTCCATTGACCGTTTCAACCTCAGCCGTTTCCCGTCCGGCTGCGTCCGGCGGCTCAGTTTCCGCAAAACCATGTATTCCGGTAGCTGGTGCTAGTGCGGCTGGATTAGTTGTTTTGCGGGCAGTACGGAAAAAAACGCGCTGAGTCGTTCTTTTCTCATAAGGAGCGGCTGAATTATTTTACAGGTACCGCTTTTGCAGATGCCGACAGTACAATTTCTCCAAAAATTTATATTTTTCCTTTTCCAGTCTGCTTGCGCAATGGGGTGGGATGTGCTATAATCTCTGTTGCAAAAGATTTTCAATTGTCGAATAAAGAGTTCCGCTGGGGAAATATAAAACGGTGCGGAGTATCTCTCCGCATTTTTTCTGCAAAGATGTTCATTTGTGCGGTATTAGGTTAAGCGGGTTTATTCGGCAATTATATCTATATATAATATGTAAAATACGTCATTCAGTGGATCTGTTAAGCAGGTCCGCTGTTTCGCTTTTTGTTTCATATTCCCTGTCAGCAGCACCAGGGAATATCTACAGAGGAACCGCCTCTTTTATTATGTTTTATGCTGCCCGGAAATTTCATTTCCTGTGTGTCAGGATAATCCTTTCAGTTAACTCTCCTTAAAAATTTCACTTACTTTAGGGATTGTTCATTAATCAGCCAAAGGCTGCCCTAATACCCGGCAGGTCTGTTGTCCTGCGGCTTTTGCAGACTTCCGCACGGTAGGGAATCTGCAGTCTTTTCGCTGTTTTATTAAGGAGGCTCGTTTCTTGAATATTTTCAATCTATCATCCGGTGGACTTGCAGTAGCCTTTCTGCACTGGTTCCCGGCTGCAGCTTCCGCAACAACGCATGTGAAAGCGACGGCTGCTGCGGCTTCTGCATCCATTCCACCGTGGCTCTGCATTCCATTTGTAGGGCTTCTGCTTTCCATTGCGATTGTTCCGCTTATCAAACCAGACTGGTGGGATCGCAATAAGGGAAAGGCTGTGCTGGTTTGGTCACTGCTGTTTATTATTCCTTTTGCCATCACCTGTGGTATAGGAAGGACAACAGACGTTGTTTTGGACTGTATCTTTAACGACTATCTGACCTTTATTATCCTGTTGTTTGGCCTGTTTTGTGTGTCAGGCAATATTACCCTTGAGGGTGACCTTGCCGGTTCACCACGCATCAATGTAATTCTTCTTCTGATTGGTACATTGCTTTCCAGCTGGATTGGTACGACCGGTGCCAGCATGCTGATGGTTCGCCCAATCATTAAAGTGAATTCTTGGCGGAAACGCAAAAGTCACATCATGATATTCTTCATTTTCCTTATTTCCAATCTTGGCGGCTGCCTGACACCTATCGGCGACCCGCCGCTGCTGATGGGCTTTATGCGTGGCGTGCCGTTCTTCTGGAGCCTGCACCTGTTCCCGGTGCTTGCTTTCAACGCAGCGGTGCTGCTGCTTATTTTCTACTGGATTGACCGCTACAATTATCGGAAAGATATTGCAGAAGGCTGGAAACCGGACATCAGCAAACCCGGCGGAAAAGTCAAGATTCACGGTCTGCACAATATCTTCTTCCTGATTATGATTGTTATCGGCGTTATCCTTAGTGGTACATTGCCGACCATACCTGCCTTTAAGGATGCTTCCGGTAATGTACTGGGCATTCATATTACAAGCAATGTTACACTGGGATTCCCGTCTATTATTGAAGTTGCTATTATCCTGTTAGCAGCATGGCTGTCCTTCCGCACAACCGATAAAACGGTTCGTACAAAGAACCATTTTACATGGGGTGCTATTCAGGAAGTGGCCACTTTGTTCATCGGCATTTTCATCACCATGCAGCCTGCGCTGATTCTGCTGAAACTGCATGGTGCAGAACTGGGTCTCAACCAGCCAGCGCAGATGTTCTGGGCAGCCGGTGCACTTTCCAGCTTCCTTGACAATACACCGACCTATCTGGTGTTCCTCACCACGGCGGGTGCTCTGGGCTTTACCAGCGGTCTGTCTACTTCTGTAGGTATGATTCCGCTCAAAATGCTCATGGCTATCTCCTGTGGTTCCGTGTTCATGGGTGCCAACACCTACATTGGCAATGCGCCGAACTTTATGGTTAAATCCATCTCGGATGAAAACGGTATTCGTATGCCTTCTTTCTTCGGCTATATGCTGTGGTCTGTGGCATTCCTCATTCCAGTGTTCCTGCTGGATACGCTCATATTCTTCTTATAAGGGGGGGACTCAACTATGCAAGATAAAACGATGCAGGAAAATCGTGCAAAATGTATGAAGCTCGCTGAACGGATTTATGAATTGGACGGCGAGGTTTATCAGTGCCTGGGGTCCTCTCTGGGACGGGTTTTTACCGGTAGCCGTGACGAATGTGTGGAAAGCCTTGCGGAGCTAATGTGCGGCAGCCGGAAATCCTATTTGCTGCGCAGTGAAATGGCCTTGGTAGCAAATATGGCCCGCACCATTCCCGATGAGGAAACACGTGCCCGTTTAATGGCTGAGTACAACAACATTTTAGTGGAGATTAAAAGCATTCCCACCAGCTTTGGTACGGTCGATATTTTGGATGAAAGCCGTGCAAAACTGAACGCTATTCATCTGCATGAACGCTTTACTGACAAAGATCATCTGATTGTCTGCATCAGCCGTACACTTGGCTGTGCAGGTACAGATATTGGTTTTGCACTGGCAAATGCGCTGAAAATCAATTTTTATGATCAGAAGATATTTAATACCGTCTTGGAACATCTGGATGCGGACAAGAATTCTATTGAAGATATCTCCAGCGCTAATGAAGTGCCCAATAAGGTGAGAAAGCCACAGAAGGGTCAGACGTTGGACAACTTCCACCGTTACCATGGACTGCCCGAAAACGACGCGGTATTCTTTAACTTGAGCGGGCTTCTCTGCGAAATGGCTGCCAAAGAAGATTTTGTCGTTATGGGACGCTGCGCAGATGTTATTTTAACGGGTGGCCGTATCCCGCATGTCAGCGTCTTCATTACGGCGCCATTTGAACAGCGTGTACGGCGTGTGATGAAAACGCATTCGCTGGACCGCAAGCATGCCAGCAATCTGCTGAAGCAGCTGGACCACAAGCGCAGCAAGTATTATCATTTCTTTACCGGCCGCAAATGGGGCGACCCGGAAAACTATGACTTGTGTATCAATAGCGCAAGCTATGGAATTCAGGGATCTGTTGAAATGATTTCCCGTATGATTGACCAAAACGGTCTTTACCGGAGATAAAGCAAAACGTATGATATCCCATTTTTTGCTTTTGGCAGAGGAAAAGGAACCGATTCATTATTTTGAACCGGTTCCTTTTCTGTTTTGCAGAAAGGAGAAGGGCAATCCTTTCTGCGGACTGCACAATTGAAGATTTTTTTGCCGCAGCCTTACAAATTTTTTTATGGTTGTAAATCTATAGTAATGGTACTTAAAGACGCATTTAGTCTGGTTGCAGGCAGCAAGGAAGGGTATTCCATTACGTGTGACCAGTGCTGTGTGCGGGGCAATTACACTGCCAAAGGGTGTTTTTAAGCCAATTCTTCCACAGGAACACTTGTGCAGGGCCCAGCCTTCCGGTAGTTCTGCAACGTATTTTTCGTAAATGTCTTTCGGAGAAGAAGACCAAATCATTCCTTCTGTACTCTTGTAAGCATATATTGTGATTGTATCCATAAATCAGATGCGCTTCCTCTTGTCTTATATTTACTTCACCAGTATAAGATATTATAAAAGGAAATGCAAGTACACACCTTTTGTAAAAGTTACAACTTGTTTTGCCATACCGCAGCGTATATACTAATGGTAGATACAAAAGGGGGGAGAAGTGAAAACCATGACCGATGAAGAAATGCTTGCTGCCATTCAGCAAATGTTGGACCAACAGTTTGGTCAAGTCAATACACGATTGGATAATATGGATACACGTTTAGACAGCATGGATGCGAAGATATCCGATATGCAGACAGATATTGCAGATATTAAACAGGATGCTGCCATTACGAGGTCGGCAGCGAACACGCTGCTGGATTGGGCGGAAAAGGCACAGGTTGAAGTTAAAATTCCCTTGTACAGAAAAGAAGCTGAATGAAATACATAGTGTACAGGCAAACAGGCGCTTCCATCCGGAAGCGCCTGTTTTTGTATGTAGGAAACCACTGGTTTTTGTTTATACGTTGTCGTTTTTCCATAAAACCAAAGACGCTGACCGAACAGACCCGCCATGTGATAAAGAACCTCAAGCATTCTCTATGCGGATTCCCGTTTTTCAACAGTCCCACAGCACGGCTGATACTTCTCTTTTCCTCCTTGCTTCATTTAATTTATATTTGATAGCACAAATCATGAATAAATCAAGGTTACTTTATGCTATCTGTCATAGTCGATAAAGGAATAGACGTAAAATACGTCAAAAAAGAGGTAGGATAATATATATAAAATTGTAGATATATTACGCTAACTGATATTGCAGTTTGCCAAAAATTGTAACGGATCATCAAAACAAACGAATAACTTCTTGACAATTCAGTTAGTCGGTGCTAATGTATATATGGTTAGCGGGAGCTAATCACAAAAACAGATTGTGAAGAAGGATGATTTATGATGCCGCTAACACTTGCAAATGTAGGCGAAGAAAACATGATTAAGCGTATTGGAGGAAGTCCGGAGGTCAAGAAACACCTTAAGAATCTCGGTTTTGTTGCCGGAGGAAATGTAACGGTGGTTGCCGCGATGTCCGGTAATGTGATTGTAAATGTCAAAGAAGCACGGGTAGCAATCAGCAAAGAAATGGCGCAAAAAATCATGATTTGATTTGTATTTATAAAGCGTAAATAAACTAAGGAGGACAAAGGCATGAAAACACTTAGGCAGGTCAAGGTCGGTGATAGCATAAAGGTCGTGAAACTTCACGGCGAAGGTGCGGTCAAGCGCAGAATTATGGATATGGGTATCACAAAAGGCGTTGAGGTACATATCCGTAAGGTTGCTCCGTTGGGCGATCCGATTGAGGTTAATGTCCGTGGCTATGAGCTTTCTATTCGTAAAGCGGATGCGGAAATGATAGAGATTGAGTAATAAGGAGTTTTGGCAACTCCTATTTTTTAGGGCAGTAGGTTAGAAACCGCTAATCGTGAAGGAGAGGAACATAGAGATGGATTTAAAGATTGCTCTTGCGGGAAATCCCAACAGTGGTAAGACGACACTTTTTAATGCTCTTACCGGTTCCAACCAGTTCGTCGGAAACTGGCCGGGCGTTACAGTTGAAAAAAAGGAAGGCAAATTAAAAAAGCATGACGGTGTTATCGTAACCGACCTTCCCGGTATTTACTCACTTTCTCCGTATACCTTGGAGGAGGTTGTTGCAAGAAATTATTTGATTGGTGAGCGCCCCGATGTCATTCTAAACATCGTAGACGGCACAAACCTTGAAAGAAACCTTTATCTCACCACTCAACTTACAGAGCTTGGTATCCCAGTCATTATGGCAATCAATATGATGGATGTGGTGAAAAAGAGCGGTGATAAGATTAACATTGCCGAGTTGTCCCGCGAGCTTGGTGTGAAAATCGTCGAAATCTCCGCCCTGAAGGGCGAAGGAATCATGGAGGCGGCAGAAGCTGCGATTGATGCGGCGAAGAACGCTAAAACCGTTCCGCAGCATACCTTCTCCGGAGCTGTGGAACACGCGCTTGCCCATATTGAAGAAGCTGCCGTACATAATATGCCGGAAGAACAGCAGCGCTGGTACGCAATCAAGATTTTTGAGCGCGATGATAAGGTGCTTGAACAGATTAAACTGAATGGCGGTGTCCTTGCCCATATTGAAGAAGATATCAAAGCGGCGGAAAAAGAGCTGGATGATGACGCGGAAAGTATCATCACCAATGAGCGCTATGTGTATATCGCCTCAATTCTCAAAGCCTGCTATAAAAAGAAGAATGTCGGTAAGCTTTCAACTTCCGACAAGATTGACCGTGTTGTAACAAACCGTTGGCTTGGACTTCCTATTTTTGCAGCCGTGATGTTCCTTGTTTACTATATTTCCATGGTTTCTGTCGGTACGGCTGCAACTGACTGGATGAATGACGGCGTGTTCGGTGACGGCTGGCACCTGTTTGGCATTGGCTCCAGCACATATAGTGAAGCCGCCGACACCTACGGTGACAGCGATCAGATCATTAAAGGATTTGTCGCTAAATACGGTGATAAGAACATCTCAGCTGCCATAGATACGAAATCTGAAAATTATGATGAAGCGGTTGCTAAATCGGCACTTGAACAGCTTGTAAGCGAAACTCCTTCAAATGCAAGCGTAACCTACCAGACAGAGAACGAAGAAACTCTTGAAGCAACCGACCACCCGAATACGACAAAAACGGATTTGAAAAATGCGGTTGCCGCTTATCTGAATACCAATTATAAAGAATCCTATGGCGCACCTGATACATCCACTTATGGTGTATGGGTTCCCGGTATCCCTGTTTTGGTTGGTAACGGACTGGAAGCTGCGGGTGCAGCGGATTGGCTTTCAGGACTCATCAATGACGGTATCGTCGCCGGTGTCGGTGCGGTGCTGGGTTTCGTTCCGCAGATGCTCGTTCTATTCCTCTTGCTTGCATTCCTTGAAGCCTGCGGCTATATGTCCCGTATCGCCTTTGTTCTTGACCGTGTGTTCCGTAAGTTTGGGCTTTCGGGTAAATCCTTTATTCCGATGCTCATCGGCGTGGGCTGCGGCGTTCCCGGCGTCATGGCATCCCGTACAATTGAAAACGAGCGTGACCGCCGTATGACGATTATGACTACCACTTTTATCCCTTGCGGTGCAAAGGTTCCGTTTATCGCTATGATTGCAGGCGCACTGTTCGGCGGTTCCGCAATTGTCTCCACATCGGCATACTTTATCGGCATGGCGGCAATTGTTATCTCCGGCATTATTCTGAAAAAGACGAAAATGTTCTCCGGAGAACCGGCTCCCTTCGTTATGGAGCTTCCTGCTTATCACTGGCCGACTGTCAAGAATGTGCTTCGCTCCATGTGGGAACGCGGCTGGTCTTTCATCAAGAAAGCCGGAACAATCATTCTTCTCTCCACCATCGTTGTTTGGTTTACCACTTACTTCGGATTTGTTGACGGAACCTTCCGTATGCTTGCAGAGGATGAAATCAATTCTTCCATTCTTGCAGCTATCGGCGGAGCCATCGCATGGATATTCAAGCCTCTCGGTTGGGGAACTTGGGAAGCGGCTGTCGCTTCCATTACCGGCCTTGTTGCCAAAGAGAATATTGTCGGCACCATGGGTATCCTCTACGGTGCTTCCGGCAATGTGTATGCAACACTTGGCAGCGTATTCACCGGTATCAGTGCATACTCATTCCTTGTGTTCAACCTTTTGTGCGCTCCTTGCTTTGCGGCTATCGGTGCAATTAAGCATGAGATGAATAGCGCCAAGTGGACATGGTTTGCCATTGCTTATCAGTGCGGATTTGCTTATGTAATTGCACTGATGATCAATCAGTTCGGCGGTATGTTCACAGGCAATGTGAATGTAGTTGGCTTAATCTTCGCCTTTGCATTTCTCGCAGGTATGATTTATATGCTGGTTCGTCCGTATAAAGAAGCCACGAAATTAACTGCAAAAGTGAAAGTAAAATAAAACAAATGATACTCTTGAAAGGAGTCGATTGAAATGCTCACATGGCTTAGTGCAAATATCGCAACAATTCTTATTTCTCTTGCGCTTGTCGTTATCGTAATCGGAATTATTGTTGTCATGAGAAGAGATAAAAAGAAAGGCAAATCCACCTGTGGCGGCAATTGCGGGCATTGTCCGATGGGCGGCTCCTGCCACAAGCAATGATGTTACTAGGGGAGACGCAGAAAACACACTGTGCCTCCCTTATCTTTTAGCAGGAGGTAAGCGATGACTAACCGGAAACAAATATTAACTGCCTCAAATATCAAATACTTGCTGGCACTGTATGCACTCAATTCGGATGGTTCCGGCACACGCTGTGTACGAATTGCGGAAGCACTTGGTATCACAAAACCGAGTGTCCACGCTATGATAGATACGCTAAAGGAGATGAAACTGGTACGCAAAGATTTATACGGTGCCGTTTCTTTTACGGATACTGGGCGGGAACTTGCACGAAAATACAGTAAATACTATGAGGTTCTGTGCAGTTATCTCCGAGTGTTATTACCAGATGAATCCGATGTGGGTTCTGCTGCTTGTGCGCTTATGGCAGAGGTAGAGCCGGAACATCTGGAAGAAATGTGTGACCGAATTAAATAGGAAGAAAGCGGAAAAGGTCATGTATCTTGAATTAATCGAACTTCATAAATCCTTTGGCGATGGCGGAAATTGTACGGAGGTACTGTGCGGAATAACCTGCGGGATGATAAAGGAAGCATCTGCGTCCTGCTTGGTCCCTCCAGTTCCGGAAAGTCAACATTACTGAATACAAATTGTGGGAACATAAGAATAAAGTCCCCGCGCAGCTTCAACCGCAGTTTGGAGCATGGCAGGAACATCTTTGGCGAACAGGAGAAATTTGACGGAAAGCAGGGCTTATCCTCTCACAATAAAACAGACCAAATGAAAGTTGAAGATGAAAACTCCACATTCTTTAATCCGAGATTTTTCTCAGCTTTTATCTCGAAAGCCTATAACAGAATGGATTGTTTCTGTGGGCAGGCACGAAGGGTATATCAGCCCCAAGGATTGGATTGATACGCAAAACGTTCTTAATGCCATCTTAGAAAAATACAATCGTCCTCATAGAAGAACAAACGCTCTGCTTCCGGATTGATGTATTGCCCTGTCTGAGGAAAAAAACTACGTATTACATCCGAATCTAATCGCCGGACAAACGGCAAGCCACGCTTCAAATAAACTTGCCCCGGTGTGTAGTGGTATAGTGAACTTGTAACGCTCCCGTGTAGGGAGCGACAAAGTTTTGTCAACCCACTTTTTTAGCCGGTTGAATTTCAATCCACGCTCCCGTGTAGGGAGCGACTTATCTATTTGGGAGACTTTAGG
>ENA-UOOH01000046-UOOH01000046.1-fermentation-metagenome-genome-assembly--contig:-NODE-46-length-125654-cov-19.068989_pt1 | contig 125654 bp, 105 predicted proteins | sample MGYA00245778_ERZ724025 | MGnify/ENA primary metagenome ERZ724025 (study PRJEB28704, sample SAMN03018313) | fermentation metagenome | biome: anthropogenic terrestrial biome; feature: soil... | reverse complement strand
ACAGGGGTTCCGGCTATCCAGCCACATGGTTTTTCATAAAGTGCAGAAGAACCCATTATTTCGAAACAATATTCACTCCCCTTCCTGAAAGATCCAATATTGCGCGTTTTGTCATTTATCTGCACAAGGGCGCAACGGGAACTCTGACCATCGCCCGTCCTGTTCTTGAAGCGCTCACCCCGAAAGGGCGGGAATTGTCCAAAAACATGCTTGCCAATGATGATTTTGCTGAACGTTACGCCCAAGCCAGGGCGGCAGGCCAACTTCGCGGCGGCCCGCCGTCAAATGACTACGAGCTGATATGGAGCGATGAGTTTGACGGCGTCGCTGTTGACACCGCCAAATGGAACGTATTGGATGTGAAGAGTTATGCTGAAAGCAGAAAAGTCGTGACCAGCCCGGAATGTGTTACCCTTAATGGCAAAGGCCTGTTGGAAATGACCATATTTTCCAAGGATAACCTCATTTGGCAGCCTTATTTGACTACGCACAAAAAATTTGCCGCAACCTTCGGATATTTTGAGTGCCGCGCGCGGTTTCACCGTGAGGATTTCGTGAATTTCGCTTTCTGGTTGATGCCTGAAGGAAAAATGGACTACCGGGACCCGGTCAATACCGGCATGGAAATCGACATCATGGAGTGCATCACCCCGTCGCAGGAAACGATCAGCCATACCACACATTGGTATTCGGAAAAGATTTATCGATCGGGAGGAACGGTCGGACGGCGGATTCCCGGATTGAGCGAAGGTTTCCGCCATATTGGATTTGAGTGGACGCCGGATGATTACGTATTCTATATTGATGGCGTCGAGTCCTTTCGTTTCAATCGAAAGGATCACCCCATTGCTGCCGTTGATGAAGGAATTCGGCTTAATGGGGCGCTGCGTGCCGACAAACGCGATGAGTTATACTCTGAAGCAAAGAAGGTCCTTTCACGTTTTGAAGTCGACTATGTTCGGGTATATCAGAAAAAACGGTAAAAACCAACCATTGTTGTCCAGATACGGTTTTGGACCGCGGTTCGAGAATAAAACAATTATGCAGAAAGGTTATGAGATGAAAAAAGTATTTTCGGCAACCGTTACACCGCTGCGGGCGGACGGTTCTCTGGACAAACAAGGACTTGGCCGGATTTTTGAACGGAATATTTGTCATGGCGTGGATGGAATTTTCATCCTTGGCTCCATGGGGGAATGGGGCAGTTTTTCGGATGCGTTCAAGCTCGAACTGGTCGAGGAAAGCGCGAAAATTATCGCCGGGCGCACCGAGCTGCTGGTCGGAATCAACGCCACCGGCCTCGGCTTGTCACTGGAACACATCCGCCGGTATCGCGGTTTCGAATTCGACAGCTATGTTTTCATGCTCCCCGGCCGGACCTCGACGCTCGACCCGGTGAAGTCGGTCCTGTCGGTTCTGGACGCCGCCGAACGCCCGGTTTACTACTACCACTGTCCGCCGAACAACAACGTCAACCTGACGCTGGATCAATTCGCCCGGATCATGGAGCATCCGAACCTGAAAGGCATCAAAAATTCCTCCTCCAACATGTGGCTGAGGCGCGAACTGTTGCTGCTGAAACTGGACCGCGGGTTCAACACTCTGTTGCTCGAGGGGCAGGAATGGGCGGCGGACGAAGCCTTGCTCACGGGCAACGACGGCATGGTTTGCGGCATGGGCGCGCTGGCGTCAAAAGTCATGGTCAACCTGGCGCGGGCGGCGGATGCCGGAAACCTCGCGGAAACGGTCCGGTTGCAGAATGTCTTGATCCGGATATTCCACGGCATTTACGGCGTCGGGCTCGAAAATGTCTGGAACGGGCAGAAATATGCGCTCTGTTGCCTGGGATTGGCGGAGTCGCCGTTCACGCTGGCGCAGGAAATGGATTCACTGACGGACGCCCGGAAGCGGGAAATCGAACAGTGCCTGGCTGAATTCAAAAATGAATTGGATTGACCTGTATGCGCTATCGGGAAGATAACGAACTGCATCTCGATTTTCACGGTACGACCAACACCACGCTGAATTATGTGGGGGAGCGGTTCGGGGTTGACGCCCTGAAATCGATCCTCCGCAAGACCGGACGCGATGTTTACCGGTCGATCCGGGAAAAACTGGCCGTGGGAGACGCCTCGGAACTGCTGGAGCACCTGAACTGGTTCTACTACCGGGAAAAAGGGCGATATGCGCTGACGGTGTCGGAGGACCGGATTGTGATGGAGGTTTTCGAGTGCCCGGCGATCCGGCAGTTGAAAAAGTTGGGATTGAAGCCCTCGGAATGGGTCTGTTTGCAGACCGGCGAAGTCAACGCCGGAATGTGCGAGAACACACCGTGGCGGACGGAACTCGAACTGGTTGGCGAGGGGCATTGCATTCAACGTTTCATCCGGGAGCGGCAGCCATGATACCGAGTGACCATTTCGTCCGTTTTTACAACGAAGTTTTCAAATTTCTCGACGAGCACGGCGGCATGGAGGAATTCTACCGCGAAATTTCCCGCCACCAGGAACTGCATTGCCTCGAATTGTTCAAGGCGAAGGGGTTGCGGGGCATGTACGAATACTGGGACCATATCCGCATCGAGGAAAACTGCGATATGAGCCTGCAATTGCTTCCGGACCGGCTGACCCTGACCATGCACCGTTGCCCGAGCCTTTCCAAAGCTGTGGACAACGACGCCGGGCCCTGCGCCAAATACTGCGATCACTGCCCCGGCTGGGTCATCCCGCTGTTGGAAAAGGCCGGTTACACCTGCGAATACAATCTGGTGGACCGGATGAAGCCGCAATGCCGGATGATTATTTTTCCGGCTTCGGCCAACCGGCCTTCCAGAGTATTCGCGGAACCGCTCGAAATCAGCGGGAAGGCGCCGGTTTGAGCATGGCGTCGAAACGCGCTTTCTGATCGGCCAGCCCGAAAACGAACGTTCCCCGGTGGTTGGCGTCCTTGCCGGCGGAAACAGCCTGTGTGGACGCGCCGCCGAGGGTCTTCTGGTATTCGACCGGAAGCTGTACCATGTACGGCGACATGACTTCGTCCAGGTCTCCGTAATAATAAACGACCGGCGTGGCGAAGCGCCAGTGATAGGACGAATTAAGCTGAAGCCGCCGGAAAAACCGGCTGTTCGCCAGCGTTCCCTGACGGATGAATTCATCCGTCAGCAGGTCCTTGACCTTGGATGGGAGTTTTTTCGCGGCTTCGGTCCATGAGATGCGGTTGGCGTAGAGGTCCCGCGCGGCTTCCAGGTATTGCGGCTTGATCGCTTCCGAAGCCAGCCCGGACAGTCCGTAATAGTTCTCATAGGACTGAATCAGCAGAGACGCCGCGCCGACCAGCCAGTCGACGTCAAGCGGCGACGGCGCGTGAATCCAGCGGTTGACGGCCAGATAGATGTCGTTCGGCGCGCTGGCCATCGCCGCGGCTTCGACCGGGATACCGTTTTTCTCCAACCGGTGAAGGAGGGCGGCGGTATTGAACGAACCCTGCGACCAGCCGCTCAGGAACAATTTGCCGGGCGTGATATTCAGCGCCGTACAAACAGCGCGAGCGGCGAAAAGCATATCGAAACAAGTCTGGGTCGTGCATTCCTTGACCAGCCAGCCGTCCGGCTCGGACGAAACGCCTTTGCCCACGTAATCGGCGGCGGCGACAATATAACCCTGCGCGGCAAAACAGGCGATCGCCAACCGGGTTTCCGCGGAATCTTCGATGGAGGACGGCACTTCATTGCGCGAGAACACGGTTCCATGCTGGTACGACAGCATAGGCAGTTCGGAGCCGGAAACCTGTGGAACGGCAATCAGCCCCGAAACCACCGTCGGGCGGTTGCTTTCCTCGGGAATGACGGTCGTGTAGACCACCTTGTAAAGATCGACCGGGTTCGACGCCGCCGGGTATTGGATCTCAATGCTGGAAAATTCAGCCCGTTCCGTGGTCAGAATCCGGTTCAGCCGTTCAATGTCATAGCGGCCGATGAACTGGAATTTGACGTCGCCTCCGGCGGAACGGTATTTTTCAGCGGCGGCGGCCGGTTTGCTTGCGGCGGACTGAGCAAACAGCGCGCCGACGGTCATCGTCAGGGTAAACACAACAAGCCATAATTTCTTCATTTTCTGCTCCTGCAAAATAGTTGGTGTCTGGAATCCCTTGAATTCACGGGCCAAAGTCCGGGGGCGCCTGCATCCGTCCACAGGGTGGAACCGCCTCGAAAGACCTTTGATCCGTTATGGAAAACCCCGCATACGACGTAATTTAACATGACGAATCCCGGCGCGCCAATCCCGGAATAAAAATTTTCATTCATTTTTGAATGCCCCGCCGGGAGATTGCTGGGCGCGGTACCGCCCCGGCGTCACGCTGTAGCGCCGCTTGAAGTGGCGGATGAAAAACGACGTGTTCTGAAACCCGCAGGCATAGGCGATTTCGGAAATGCTGAGAGCGCTTTCACTCAAAAGCTGTTCGGCTCTTTTCATGCGCAGCTCCATCTGGAACTCGTGCATGGAACAGGCGGCGTAGCGCTGGAACAGTTTGGTGAAATAAGAGGTGCTCAGGTGCAATGCCCTGCCGACGGCGGCGCGGGTGAGCGTCCGGTCGTAACGGTCCTCGATGTATCGGACCACCCGCTGATAGGTGCGGTAGGCCTTGTCGTTGCGGGCGCCGCTGGACGCCGCCAGATCAGCCCGGATCAGCTTCAATAACAGTCGGTAGTGCTCTGCCCATATCGCCGGTTCAACCGGCGCGCCGCCCAGATGAATCAACGAATTGAACGCATGGATGGTCGAAATGCTCAATGTGTCTTCCAGATGGTATTCGACCATCGGGGGCCAGTCGTTTTTCAGTGCCGCGTCGAATTCATGATAAACGAGCCGCAGGTAGTTTTCGCGCAATACCAGCGACAGGCAGTTGTTGGAGAAGCGGAGCGTCGGCGCGGCATAGCCGAACGCCGGAACGACCATTGCGCATCCCGGTTCCGCCTTGACGGACCGGACGCCGTCCGCCAGCGCCAGTTCCGTTTCGTAAACGCCCTCCAGCACGATATTGATGCGCGGCCACGCCTGGACCGCTCCGCCCTGCCGGACGGCGTTCGGCAGCCGCCTGACGTAGAGAATCTGCGGTTCGATGGCGCTTGTGAGCCGGTCGAGCGTTTCAAACAAAATATCTTCAGGTGAATTCATTTATCCTTCATTGCCGCATGCGGTCCAGCGCGCGAAATGAATGTGTACATCGTGTTATTTCAATATTTCATCCTGTCCTATTATAGCTGTTTTCAGGCAATAAATCAAGTAATTTCAAAAAGTATCCGATCCTTTTATCAATGAACCGATCGTCGGATTGACAAAATGAGGCGGAATCATTATAATAACAGGCAGACAGGATCCATCACAAGCGAGAAAAAACATGAATTCCATGACCGTGAAAAACGTAACGTCCGGCCCGGGCAACCCCCGGAACTCGGAGGGCTCCTTCATCCAACTGAACACCGGCAAACTGATGTTCGTCTATTCCAACTCATAATCACATTCCTTTGCAGCTTGATTATCTTGATCGTTATCTGGATGACAAGGGTTGTGATTTATGAACTTAATTTTCATACCTCGGTTAGTCGACAGAAAACTCAAATTCTGGGATTTATCAATTTGAATATAGAAAATAAAGCATACGAGGAGTTGAAAAGCTTTTTTTCTCCAGATCTAATGAAAGAATTACCGGACAGGTGGGAATGTATTGCAATTGATTACTTGGATTTACATCTCAAAGAACGTAACCTTGATGGTTCCGGTATGATAATACTCAAAATTATCGATAAGTTTCAACATTTAGAAAATACATTAACAGAAGATGATATAAAAGCTTTTAAAAGCATATTGACCAATTGTATTTCAATGCCACTGAATGATAATAACAGATCCAAACTGGCCATGGAATTATACATGATTATTAATGGAAAACTTGCAGATGAGAATCATAATTTCATTAAATCAATACAAAAATTAGAAGCAACTTTTATAACTGGTTCAAGCTAATAGCAACATAATAATTTGATTTTGTCGAGAAAGAAATCGAAAATAGGAGAGGCTAATGATATACATTCTCATGGTGCATATAAAATGGATATGATAAAGATATATTTTCTGACACGGATAAAGCATATTATGATGGTATAGATCAGACTGGCTGCAGGAAAATGTACGGAAAGAGTTTAAATTCACCTGTGAGTAAATTCTCCGGATCAATGGGGTCAATATATGAAAAACCTGATCTTTTGTATTGTCGTATTTGCTGTCAGTTGCATGGGGGCTGACAGCAAAGAATCGGTTTTGACCGGCAACTGGGAACTGAAAGGCGGAGTGAAAAGGTTATTCGAAACGCCGATCGGGCATGTTTATCAATTCGAGTCCAGCCCGGATTATTCTTTCCCCTCTCCCTCGGTGCGGCCGCATCCGCCAAACTGCAACTGCAAATTCTGCAAACCCCCGAATATGGAGGGAATGCTGCAGTATTCATTCCTGAAGAGTAATAAGGTTAACAAGCGCTTTGTAGTGCTGGATTTTTATATCCGGGCTTACCCGGCGCTTGAGGAAGGTAAATGCGGCGATTTCCGTTTTGCGCTGATCCGAAGCTCATCGAGTGATATGTCGGATCATTACAAAGACTTAAACGGGTTATTTGATGAAACATTGTTTACAACGCCTCGCAACGGGATTTTGAGTTTTGTTTGGATCGACCGGAAATACCCCCGGATACGGCCGGATTTCGAACCGGTGGCAACACGGTTTATTTTTGATACCGGGCAGGAAAAAATCATAGTGGAAAACAATGGTTTCCAGCGTATTTATAAGCATGAAACCAGAGAGCGGATCATTCCGCCAGTCATTCGCAGCATCGGCCTGATCACAATGGCGGGTTCCGACAAATACCGCAGGCGTTATCTGGAAATATCGCCGCCGATTATACGGCAATACAATACCCGGGAAGAAGTTGATGCTCTGAAGCCGCTGTTGTTTTCCACCTATCCCTATGAATCTTACCAATATACCGAAGAGAAGAAAAAGCAGGACGGTTCTTTTGAGACCCTGGTAAAAAATGCATTCAAAAGCAGAAATCCCGATTTTCAATATGCCATAGCGCTCAAACTGTTGTATGGGGGGCTGGAACAGTGTGATCCGGCCAAAGCCCTGGAATTATTGGACAGGGCGGCAAAAAAAGACCATGTACTGGCTTTTTATCAATTGGGAATCTGTTATTTCCGCGGTTATGGGACGGCTCCCGATCTCAAAAAAAGCCTGCGTTATATGGAGAAAGCGCTGGATCACGAATATGGTAGCGCCGCCGCCCTGCGATGGTTTATACGGTGGGACGAGGCAAGGCGTCCCGTTTTTGCCACGGAAGAATTCATTAAGGACTATGAAAAACATATTTCATTCAATTTCTGGAATTACGACTTGTTCCATATTTGTCAACTTCTCAATACCGCTGGTGACAGTTTCCTCTTTATGCCGGTCCCTAAAACTCTGATGATAGGGAATGGGAATGCATCGCTATTCTGGATTAATCGGGACCCCCGAACAAAACAGTACCGTTTTGTCGATCATGCCATAGCCTCCGGTTATTATCCTGCCTATGCGGCCAAGGCTATGCAGACTGCGGAGCTTGTCCGGCTCGACGATGGGCGTTTTTTGATGGCAGACCTTATCGGCAGGCAGGATGCCGCGGCCCGGAAGATTCAACTGCTGCAAACCGGAATTGCCGCGGGAGACGACTCCGCCATACCCGAACTGCTGCGCGAATTGGCCAAAAACCAAAAGCTGGAACTCAAGGAGTTTACGCCGGAGCGCGATATGCTCTTTGCGGAAAACGCCTTGTATCAGTTCCTGGCGTTCGGCATGAAAAATCCGGGAGTGCCCGGCATGGCCGAGTACTGCCGGGAGGGGGGGGGCATTGCGGAAAAGGTATTGCGGCAATCGGACTCGCCGGAGGCAAAATATATGCTCGGACTCCTGAAACTGATCGACAAAGAAGTACCGAAAATGTTGATGTGTGCGATCCGGGAACATTTTGAGGATGTGGAGGAGGGCTTTCAGCTTCTCCAGGACGCAGCCGGAGGCGGAATTCCGGGAGCGCAATATCTTCTCGGTTATTACCTCTGGAAAAAAGATATTCCTGTCGCGCGATATAAATTCAGCGCGCGGGAGTTAATGGAATCCGCCATGAACAAGGGACATCTGAAAGCCGCTTTCGTCCTGGCAAACATTACACTCGAAAGCAACTATCCCTCCAAAGCGCTTGCTTATCTGAAAACGCCATGCGCCGCCGGATACGCGCCGGCTTTTTACCTGCAAGGCAATATCCTGCATAAAATGGGACGGCGCGAGGAAGCGAAACAGGCATATGCCGAAGCGGCCAAAGCCGGAGAGCATCGCGGACTTCGCGAATTAGCCCTTTATTCATCCGGTAGCCGGAAAACGACTGCGGATGATCATTTATGGCATGACTATATTCAGGCGGATTTGCGGCATCGGGCATTTGATTCGGCGGACCCGTATTATCCGAATCCTTATGCGGAACTCTACAAATGGGAACGGATTTCGATGGCCGACGAAACGGATGAAGCCGTTTTTGCCAGGAGTCGAAACACAGAAGGCAAGCTACTTTCCGAGGTTTATGGTTCATACGAATCATACAAAAAGCGGCCGAAGTCGCCGCCGCCGCCGAAAGGATATGATCCCAGATTAGAAAAACGGAATCAAAATCAGAGAAATTAGAAGAAACCTTTGCCAATAGTGGGAATGGTTGTTGGGAGCGACAACTATTCCTGGTATCGGCTTTCCCGGAGTTTGAAAGAAGAAGGAACATCAATAAAGAGGAGTGTTATGCGGTACTGGGTAATGATGGAAGATGTACAAAGATTCAAAATGCGCAAATCAATTGTAGTGATTGGTATAATATTTTGTTGTCTGATTATTTTATGGGGCGGACTGTTATACAATTCTATTTCTCAATTAAAAGAAGTGGTAACAATCAATAATTATCCTATCATGGCTCATTATATTTTAGGAGTAATACTATTGGGAATAACACTGTCTTGGACGATATTTTTAAAGATACAACAATATATTTTCAGTAGCATCAGCAGAATAATTTTATTGGCCTTATTTTATATTTTTACTTGGATGGGAAGTGTAATTTTTTTTACAACTCTCCTTCAAAATATTACCGCTTCTCTCAGCTAAAAAGCAAAAGGAAATGGTGCCACTCCAAACAGGAAACAGAACCGTTGTTTTGACAAAATGTAAAGAATAATAATTGAGCATAAGGTATTGATGATGTATAAAATATTTATATTCATGTTCCCACTATTGGTTCTTATCGGATGTAATAGCACAAGTATTTATCCACCCTCCAAATATATTGGGCTATACGAGAATTATAACGGTTATAGAAACGGGTCATTGCCTAATCACTCTGACTATACCGGAATTTGGGAAAATTCAAACGGCAGAGTAACTGGGTACTACAGAAATGGTATTCCATATGGAGTTTGGAGATCCTATTATCGGAATTCTATTCTCGGCAGTTTGATGATCTATTTTGATGATGGTCATTATCAGCGTACTGATTATTATCCAGACGGTTTGCCAAGGATGGCATCCAAGGGAGAATATAATTTTTCGGGAAACGTGTTTTCATCCTCAATGCATTCTGTGGAGTTCTGGGATATCAATGGACGCTTATTGAATGGAATCAGGTCATCATCCGATCATGAAATTATTCCTAAGCAGCCATCTGGAATCAAATATTCCCTTGAAGACTACGCCGTGGAGAGTTATTATTTCATCGATAAATCAAATTTCACCATAGCTATATACTTAGTCCCAGAAAATCAGGACTTGGCTCCCTATGGGAAAATCATTTTTTATTGCGACTTGGACTATAGCAATAAAATTATGGTGAAAAGAAAAGAATCTTCCGGGAGCATTGATTTAAATTTAGCGGAGTATCATATTTCTAATCAAACAGTGAAGCTCATTTTTACCGCGCGAAATTTAAAAGAGCCAAGGAATAAAATCACCATGGAATTTCCTTTGACAAGATAATTCCAAAGAAAATGGTGCCACTCACAAGAAAATGGTGCCACTCATGAGAAAATGGTGCCACTCATGAGAAAATGGTGCCACTCATGAGAAAATGGTGCCACTCATAAGAAAATGGTGCTACTATTGTATTTGGAAGTGCAAGATTACTGAGTTATTCTTTTAAATATCTTTTTAATAGCTCAAGTCATTTTGATAATAACTACATAGTTAATTTATTAGTGATTTTATTGACTTATCTTTTGATAGAGATATATTCGATTGTCAATCTTAAATCTTTGAAGAAGAGGCTTCAACGATTATCTTAATTAGCAGAAAAACGGGAATAAAATCGTTTTTGAACGAAAATGGTGCCCCTCATGGGAAGGAGCTGCTAATCAAGAAGATTCGCTTAAATTATGAAATATCAAATAGTTTTCAGCTTGATTTGATAGACGGATGTACCCGGTTTTGTCGATAACAGGAATGGTTGTTGAGCGTGACAACTATTCCTAATGTGAATAATTAAATATTAACTCGATTGGAGATGTAATGTGAGATTGCTGTTTCGAGGTTTAATTTTTCTGTGCCTGGGATGCCTTTGCGCTGAAGACGAAGGAATACTAAGAAAATGGCGTTTAAGCGGTGGGGTTGGAAAGATGTTTGATACACCAATCGGAGCGGTATACCGAGTTGAACCCGGGGAAGTATATTTTATTCCGGATATGAATTACAGTAAGCGGAAAGAGTGGGAACGGAATAAAAGAGATATGCCGCAGATGGGAGGTTTGTTGTATGTGTCGTTTCTGGCCGACAACAAACCGACCAAACGCATTGTGGTCATTGATTTCAAAATTCGACTCTATCCGGTATTTTCTAAAAAGGGAAGTCCTGATTTTGAATTTTCGCTGGTACGTAGCGAAAACAGCGAAATGCAAAATGATTACAGGATGTTGAATGGATTGTTAATGATACGAAGCAATTCAGGAGTTTTTTTATCGAGCAGTTATTGTCCGATGTATCCAGTCGTTATGGTTTATCGTAATAACCCACGATTTCGGCCGGATTTTGAACCGCTGTCCATGCGCGTGATATTCGATACCACTACAGAAGAAGTAGTAACCAGTTTCAATGGTCAAAACGAAGTCCACACAACACGAGCGCGCGTGAAAAATTGGCCTAAGGAGAATATAGATAGTAGTTTAGCTGCTTCTCATTATGGAAACAGTGCGAGTGGGAATAATGCTCCAGCCAAGGTCCGCAGTTTGGGGATTCTTTGTATGGCTTCTAAAGTCGGTGACAAACCCCAATTTCTGGAAATATCTTCACCAGTGATCCGTCTGTTCGATAAAATAGAAGAGACTAAAGATTTGCAGCCTGCGCTGTTTTCGCCGTATCCTTATGGACAGTATCTGCCGGAGTCGAAAAAAACAATTGGCAACGCAGAAGAATTAATCAGATTGGCGCACAGAGACAAGAATCCCGAGGTACAATATGCTGTGGCTCTGCGGCTTTTGTATGGCAATGAAGATTATTGTTATCCAGTGGAAGCGATCAGGCTCCTCGAGAAAGCAGCTCAAGATGGACACGTGCTGGCGTTTTATCAGTTGGGAGTTTGTTATTACCGTGGATATGGAGTGGCAGTCGATACCAAAAAAGCGTTACGTTATCTGCGGAATGCCAGCGACTTTAATTACCAGAATGCTGAAGCACTAGAATGGTTTATTGAATGGGACCAGGCCCATCGGCCATATTTTATGGTCGAAGATTTTATCAAAAAAATAGAAAAACTGCAGGATAAATATATCCATTTTGAGCATGATGCCAGACATCTTCGTGGGGTAGTGTGTGCGATATATGGTGCCTTGGGTTATGAACCTTATTCTCTGAAAGATGTGCTTGGATTGGGATATGTTAACTCTTGGATCAATAAAAACGAGCAGATGCAGCCGAAATATTTTATAGACCAAGCAATCAATTTGGGTTATGCCTCCGCATATGTGGCCAAAGCCAGATATTTCAAAGGTCTTGACAACACCGAAAAGCTTCGTCTATTGAAGGAGGGCGTTAAGGCTGGCGACACGGCGGCGATTCCTGAAATGTTGTTGGCTATGGGCAGGAATAACCAGTTATCCCTTGACGAATTCACGGTCGAGCGAGATTTGATTTTTGCCGACCACGCATTATATCAATTTTTGGCGCGGGTGATGAAAAATCCAGACGATCCAAGCGTTAAAGCCTTTCTGGCTGGTGATAACACAAAGGCAATAAAACTACTGGAAAATAGCAGTTTCCCCGATAAACATCTGCTGCTTGGGCTGTTGGGAATTATCGGGCAACTCCCTCCCAGGAGTGGTCTGAAGAAAAACGCCGTTTCATCGGAGACGATTATGTATTTGATCCAGGCCGCGGCTGCAGCAGATCCCATGGCGCAATATATTCTGGCAAGCCGCCATTTTCGAAATGATTTGCCAGAAAAAGAGATTAAAGGAGTTAAATTCAATCCCCATGAACTGTTATTGAGTGCATGCAAGCAAGGGGATTTGAAGGCTGCAATGCTGATGGCTGAACTGGAACAGCATAGCAATACCACAAATGCTTTGAATTGTTTAGAAAAAGTCTGTATGACCGATTATGCACCTGCATTTTTCCTGAAAGGACAAATTTTACAGAGACTGGGACGCCAAAAAGAAGCTGAACAGGCCTTTCAAAAAACGGTCGAATTGGGAGATTATCGCGGTTTGCAGATGCTGGCTCGATTCTCTCGAAATAATCCCAAATTGGAGCAGAAATTATGGTATGAATACATTCAAGCCGATTTACGTTCGCGGACACTTGACCATTATGATCCGTATTTCCCGCAGTTGTACCGGGACCTCTATAAATGGAAGCAAATTGATTCCACCCCACCAAATAAAGCACAAGATAAAATGCAGGATTCTTGGCGGAATCAAAAAGTTGAAGAAATCAAGAAGTATCAACGCAAAAGATGAGCCAATGGGAGTATCTGGAACATCAATAAAGAGGAGTGTTATGCGGTACTGGGTAATGATGTTGGCCGTATTGGGGGGATGGGGCAGCTCGGCTTTTGCAGACGTGATTGAGGTGAAGACCCGTGCGCCAAACAATAAGACGGCATTTTTCAATTACCGGGTGCCGAAAAGCTATGACGCCAACCGGCGCGAATCGTACCGGGTGGTGGTGATGTTCGGCGGACGCAATACCGACGGCAAAGCCGACGCCGCCGGGCGCATGGGCTGGGGACAATGGTGCGACGACAACGGAATCTTCATCGTTTCGCCGGGCTTGAAGGACGACAACTACTGGGAGCCTCAGGTCTGGTCCGGGCGTGCTTTGCAGATCGCGCTGGAGCAGATCAAGCGGAATTACAATATTTGCCTGACGAAATTGTTGTTTTACGGCTATTCGGCGGGCAGCCAGGCTTCGAATCTGTTCCCGGCGTGGCGCCCGGAATGGACCCGGGCATGGGTTTCTCATGCTTGCGGTGTGTTTCACGAGCCGACCACCCGGATGCGCGGCGTTCCCGGTCTGGTCACCTGCGGCGATGCCGACACGTCCCGCTACATCATCAGCCGTAATTTTGTCGAAAACGCCCGCCGGAAAGGCGTGGATATCATCTGGAAGTCATTTCCGAACCATCCGCACGATGTGCCGCCGGATTCGCTCAAGCTGGCCCGTGCATTTCTTCTGTATTATCACGAGCTTTACCTGGACGACCTGAGTTCCTGGAAGGCCGGCCGGACCGCGCCGATGCCGGTAGCGTTCATTGGCGATGACCTTGAGCATAAATATTATGCCGCCGACTCCGCCAAGGCACGTAACGTACTACCGGAAGACCGCGTCCCGCTCCCGAATCAAGTAATCGCTCAAGCTTGGGGAAAGCCTGCGGAATAACCCGGCAAGCCCGTTTGAAAACTCTGAGAAACAGGGTTTATTAATCGACAACTTGATGTAGTTTGTTGTGAATTGAACAAAATGGAGGCGGCGAAATGAAAAACGGGAAGAAGTTTTTCGGAATGTTGGGGGCGTTGGTCTGTGCGCTCGGTCTCCATGCAATGGAGTTCAAATCAACCACGGGAGCAGTAGCGGAACTGGAGTATTTTTACGCCAAGGACGGTATGATCACCGAACGGCGGGTGAATGCCAGTATCCAGATGTACAGCTACGACAAGCGCGGCCAGCTTCTGGCGGTGGTTGACAGCGGCGGCACTCCGGTGGAGCAATACGCCTATGACCCGGCAGGCAATATCCTGCGTAAAACAGTCAACGGTAAGACCACCACATTTACTTACGACAAAGCCAATCAGCTCGTCAGCAGCACCATGGACGGTACAACCACCACTTATCGGTACGATGGAGCGGGCCGCCTGGTCAAAGAGGGCGACAAAACCTATGAATACGGTTATCTGGACAAAATCCTGAATGCCCTCGAAAACGGCGAAACCATCGCCGGATTTGATTATCATATCGGCGGTCAGATTGCCAGTTCGACCACCAAAGACGGCACCGAAAATTTCCTGTGGGACGGCTTGGCGCTGATCCACCGTGCCGGAACCGATTTCATCAACGAACCGGCAATCACCGGCGGTAACCCCGTTCTGGCTGGCGACAATGTAATGTTCAACGATATGCTCGGTTCCACGCTCGGCGTGAAGTCCGGCGAAGGTTTCAACCAGATCGCCATGACCGCCTTCGGCAACACCGAGAACCTGGCGTCGACCACCCGGCTGAATCTGGTGTTGGAGCAGAACCGCGCGATGGCTGAGGCGGTCGGGCGTCACCAGGTCATTGTATGACCCGGACGTGCTGGAGATGTATCCTTACGTCATCTATCACGCCCACGGCGACGGAGCCACCCGCCCGGAGCATGGGCGTGATGCCACGCGCGCGGAACGAAATGTCGCGCACCGTCAGCCGGTCCGGTTACAGCTTTGACCCTGCCACGGCGTTTGAGTCCAACGACCTCGGGGCGCTGCGGTTGAAAGACCGCCGGACGGTCGTCAATGAGATGGAGCAACTGGTCCGGCGGCCAGCGCCAGCGCATCGCCATCGCCCGGGTGTTCCTGAAAAATCCGCCGATCCTGATCTTTGACGAAGCCACTTCGTCGCTGGACAACGAAAGCGAGGAATTGATTCGCAACGCCATGGAACGGCTCTGTCACAACCGCACCACCATAATCATTGCGCACCGGCTTTCGACGGTGAAAAACGCCGACTACACCTATGTCATGCGCAAGGGCACCATCGTCGAACAGGGCACTCACGCCGATCTGCTTGAGCGGCAGGGATATTACAATTCCCTCTATTCCCTGAATACCCTGCAACCCGGCGCTCCGGGCCGGGTCAGAGGTTCAGCTTGCCACGGAGGAACTGTACGGCGGCGGCGATTTCGGCGTCAGGGTCGTCGCCTACCTCGCGTTCCACGGTCAGGAAACCGTCAAACCCGGTATCGCGCAATGCCTGCAGATAGGCGTCCCAGTCGATCTGTCCCTGGCCCAGCCGGACTTCGCGGAACAGTTCGCCGGTGCGCTCGACCAGTGCGTCGAAACCGCCCTCGGCGAACGCGTCATAGACTTCCTTCGGGTCGCAGGGGCGGAGGTGGATGCCGTCCTTGGCGTGGGTGTGGACGATATGACCGGCGAGCGTTTTCACCGCTTCCGCCGAATTGCAGTTCAGGACCATTTCGAGGTTGGCGGGGTCCATGTTCACGGCGATGGCGGGGCTGCCGACGTCGATCAGGAAGTTTTTCAGGACTTCCGGGGTTTCGGGGCCGGTTTCGATGGCCAGGGTGATGCCGTTGGCGGCGCCCAGTCGCCCGACTTCGCGCATGGCTTCGACGACTTCCGAGTAAATTTTAGAATTGCGGTCCGTGGGGACCACGCCGATATGGGTGGTCAGGACGCCGGTGCCGAAAAATCGGGTCCGCTCCATGATCCGGCGGGTTTTTTCGAGCCGGGCGGGATTGCCCGCCGGGTCGGTGAAGCCGTGTCCGCCGAGGTCGGCGCAGACGGCGGCGAATTCGAGGCCGTGGGCGTCGGCGAGCGTTTTCAGCTCTTTCAGCCGGGCGTCCGGTTCGTTGAGCATGTCAAAGTATTTGCTCAGGGCATAGATCTGGATGCCGGAAACGCCGAGGGCGGCGGCTTTGCGGAAGCCTTCTTCCAGCGGACAGCGGAACATTTCAACGATCACACCGATTTTCATAAGGGGGCTCCTGGGTCTGAAGTTTTTTTATCGTTCGTGCGCCCCGCCCGGATTCCCCAAAGATAAAAGTCCTTCGCGGCGGCACGTTGCCGCACGCTGTCCAGCGCGCGGACAGCGCTGGTCGCCCACAGGGCGAAACGAATTATTCCGCTCTGCGAGCGGGCAGCGTTTCGCCGCTGCACCGCGCCCGGGCACGGCCCGGTGCGGTACGGATGCTCCGCATCCTGGCTTTTATCTTTGGGGAATCCGGGCGGGGCGTCTCATTTATTATTATACTGCCCGGCGCAGGTTTTTCAAATCCTGTTTAAATAAATCGTTTGTTTTTTAAATTGTTTAAATAATTTTAAATCAGCCTCTTGTTTTTTGCGCCGGAACCTGTATAATATTCAGCATGAAAAAGAACGTGAATACAACTTTGGAAATGCTGGCCGAAAAACTCGGCCTCTCAAAAGGCACCGTCTCGCTGGCGCTGAACGGCAAACCCGGCGTCAGCAGCCAGACCCGCGACCTGGTGCTGAAATGCGCGGCGGAAATGAATTACAAAGGCTATGCCGTCCGGCAGAGCACCCGCCAGGTGGCTGTCCTGCTGCCGCGCCTGACCAGTTCGTTCAACAGTGAAATCCTGGCCGGGATCGAACGGGCGGCCGGAGAACTGGATTACGACCTGATCGTCCATACCATCGAAGGCAAAAGTTTTAAATACGAACCGTTCATTCAGCGGATTAAAGACCGGGTGGACGGCTTGATCACCTCCACCGGGCTGTTGACGGAAAAGACCCGCGAGCTGCTGGGAGAAGTCGGTGCGCCGATTGTCTGCCTGGCGCCGGAGAAACGCGGGGACGCCAGCGTATCCGTGAACCACCGCAAATCCTGCGAACAGGTGATTCACCATCTGTTTGAACTGGGGCATCGGGAAATCGCCTATTGCCACGGTATTTCGCGCTACAGTGAACTGCGGCTCGGCTACAGCCGGGACGCCGCCGCCGAGCTCGGCATGAAATTGCTGACCTGTTCCACCGAGAGCGAGCTTGAACCGGAAATCGCCTATTATAATTTTTCCAAATTCATGGCGGAAGGGCACAAGTTCACGGCGGTGGTCTGCGCCAGTGATTTTATCGCGGGCGGAGTGCTCCAGCTCCTGAATGATTCGGGGCTCCGGGTGCCGCACGACGTGTCGCTGGTGGGGTTCGACGGCCTCAGCTGGACCAAATTGCTGACGCCGCCCCTGACGACGGTTCAACAGCCGCTGAGCGAACAGGGCGAGGCCGCCATGCACCTGCTGGTCGATCTGATCAAGGGGCGAGGCGCCGACCATTATATCCTGGATTCCACACTGATCATAAGAAATTCAACCGCGAAGGTGAAATCATGAAGAAAATAGGTTTTATCGATCTGTCCATCGACGAATGGCATGCCAATAATTACCCCGCCTGGATCCGGCAGGACCGGCGCGGCGCCGAGTTCGAGCTTTTCATGGCTTACGAGGAAAAGCCCAACCCGAACGGGCTGGACCTGGCCCGCTGGTGCGAGAAATTCGAATGCCGTCCCGCACGCTCCATCGAAGAAATCGTCGACGCGTGCGACGCCCTCTGCGTGCTTGCCCCGTCCAATCCCGAAGTCCACGAGCGGCTGGCCGAACTCCCGCTGAAAAGCGGCAAACCGGTCTACATCGACAAACCGTTCGCCCCGAACCGCGCCGCCGCCGAACGCATGTTCGCGCTGGCCGAACGCCACCGTACGCCGATGTTCTCCTCCTCCGCCCTGCGCTTCAGCGATCAACTGCTTGACTATGTCCGCGGCGGCGAGGCGAAACCGGCGAATGCGGTCGTCACCTGGGGCGGCGGCAGCAATTTCCCGGAATACGCCATCCACCAGCTTGAAATGATCGTGTCCATTCTCGGCACGGGCGTTTCGCAGGTTCTGTATTATGGGAACGGCTCGACCGACATGGCGGCATTCGAATATGCCGACAACCGCCGGGCGTCGCTGACGCGCGGCAAACTCGGTTTCGGCGCCATCGCCTGCGGCGAAAACGGTTCGAAAGTCATGCCCGAAATGAGCCGTACTTTCGAAAACCTGATCTCCGCCCTGCTGGACTTTTTCGCCGGCGGCCCGGTGCCGGTGCCGCAGGAACAGACCATCGAAATCGCCGCCATGCTCGACGCCGTGATCCGCGCCTCGCGCGAACCCGGTAAATGGTTGGAACTCTAAAAGGATTTTGCCCGTATGTCATCCAAAGGAGTCATTATTGCCGGAGCCGGCCGGGGAATGCTGTTCGCCCGGCTGCTGGCGGCGGCCAATCCGGTCACCCGCGCGCGCAGCGTGGACAACGGCCTGGAATGGACCCAGTTGTCGGCGTTTGCGGGCATGCGCCCGATCGACCGCCGGGTTTCCGCGATGGTCGATATCAACACCCGGAGCCACGCCTCCATCCGCGCCGAACTGAATGCCTGCGGGCTGACCGATACCGCGATCTATGCGACGCTGGAGCAGGCGCTGGCTGAAATCCCGGAGTCCGACGCGGATACGGTGATGATCGTCACTCCGAACGCTACCCACGCGGATCTGACCGAACTCGCCCTGCGGCATCACCGCCATGTATTTCTGGAGAAACCGGTGGCGACCTCCTGGGGGGAAGTCCGCCGAATCACCGCCGCGGCCGCCGCGGTGCCGGACCGCCTCGTATTGCCTGGCTTTGTGCTGCGGCATTCGGCGTTTTACCGGCGCGTGAAGCAGATCTGCGCGTCCGGCAGCCTCGGGCGGCTGGTCATGATTCAAGCCGACGAACGGCTGATTCCCGAGCACAGCCTCAGCTACCGCCGCGGCTGGCGCCGCAAAACCGCCGCAACCGGTGGCGCCATGAACGAAAAATGTTCGCATGACCTCGATATTCTCTGCTGGCTCAAACAGCCGGGAGCGGCGCCGACCGCGGTTTTTTCCGCCGGCGGCCAGATGCTTTTTCCGCCGCGGGAGAATGTCCCGCAGTATTGCTCCGAATGCACCGACAAGAGCTGTCCGTTCCGGCTGAGCCAGGAACAACTGCTCAACGTCTGCGGGAGCTTCAAGCGCGACCTCGGCGACCCCGACCGCTGCGTCTTCCATACCGACGCGGACGTCCGGACCGACCAGAGCGCGACGATTCTGTTTTCCGACGGCAGCCAGGCGATTTTTACCATGCTCATGTACAGCGGGCATCCGGGGCGGAACCTGCTGATCCACGGCACCGAGGGGATGCTGGAGGGCGATTACGACAGCGGGCGCGTCACCGTGCACAATTACCGGACGCGCGGAGAGCTTCACGAATCGATTCCGCTCCGGCGCTGGCACGGCGGCGGCGACGCCGTGATGCTGAATGACTTTTTCGACAGCGTCGACCGCGGCGAAGCCCCCGCCAGCACCCTGGCCGACGGCGCGACCGCCACCCGCCTGGCGCTGGCCGCCGACCGCAGCGCCGAAGAATGCCGCCTGGTGGCGCTGGACGAATTTCCGTGGCCCGTAGACTGCACCTGGAATTGCCATGGTGAGCCGATAAGCGAACAAACGATTCAACAAGGAGAATCTGCAGTATGAGTGACAAGAAAATTAAAGTCGGAGTGGTCGGGGGCGGTGCGATCGCCCAGGCGTGCCACATTCCCGGCTACGCCGCGAATCCGGATTTTGAATTGACCGCCATTGCCGATCCGTGCGCCGGGTCGTTGGAACAGGTCCGCAGCAAGTGGGCTTTCAAGAAAGAATACGCCGACTACCGCGAAATGATCGAAACCGAAAAGCCGGACGTCGTTTCCGTCTGCACCCCCAACAAATTCCATGCCGAAATCGCGATTTTCGCGCTGGAACACGGCGCCGACATCGTCCTGGAAAAACCCATCGGACTGTCGATCGTGGAAGGCGAAGCGATCCGCGCCGCCGCTCTCCGCAACAACAAACGTATTTTCGTCTGCTTCTCGCACCGTTTCAACGACATGATCGCCGCCGCGCGCAAGGCGTTGAACGAAGGCAAGATCGGCGAGCCCTACATGTTCCGGGTGCGTTTCGCGCACGGCGGACCGTGGCCGGGCTGGGCGAAGACCGACTGGTTCTACAACCCCGAAATCGCCGGCGGCGGCGCGCTGCTGGACATGGCGGTCCATGCGTTCGACCTGATCCGCCACCTGATCGGCGAAGTGACCGCGGTGAGCGCCAAAGCGGCCACGCTGCGCAAGGACATCAAACTGGACGACAACATCGTCGCCCTGCTTGAAGTCGGCGACCGCTGCATGGGTTATGTGGATGCCGGCTGGACCAGCCGCGGCGGATTCGCCGGGATCGAAATCATGGGCGACAACGGCTACATCACCGCCCACTACGGCAAGGGGACCGTTACGGCGACCTACGGTATCACCTCCCCGGACGGCACCATCAAGATGAACGAAGAAGTGCTGCTGGACGGCGGCTCCCGCCCGCACTGGACCAACCAGATGGCGGCATTCACCCGGAGCATTGCCGACGGTTCCGTGCCGAGCCCCGGCATTGCCGACGGCCTTGAAGCGTTGAAAATCACCCTGGCCTGCTATCAGTCCAGCCGCGAAGGAAAGCGTATCACCATTCAGTAATACGAATTCACCTTTCGGCAACAACAAAAAACCCCGCGAAATGCGGGGTTTTTTGTTGGTATCCGTTCCGTCCGCCGGACGGCATCAATAACGGTAATGGTCCGGCTTGTAGGGGCCTTCGGGTTTGACGCCGATGTAATCGGCCTGTTTTTCCGACAGTTTCGTCAGTTTGGCGCCGAGCTTTTCAAGGTGCAGACGCGCGACTTCTTCGTCGAGCTCTTTCGCCAGGCGGTAGACGCCGATCTTGCGGTCCGCGTTGCGGGCGATGTCGATCTGCGCGATCGTCTGGTTGGTGAAACTGCACGACATGACGAAACTCGGGTGGCCGGTGGCGCAGCCGAGGTTCACCAGCCGCCCTTCCGCCAGCAGATAGATGCTGTGGCCGTCCGGGAACGAGAAGCGGTGTACCGGGCAGTTGAAGTCTTTGATCTCTTCTTTTTTGACGCCGGGCATTTTTTCGAGTTCCGCGACCTGGATTTCGTTGTCGAAATGGCCGATGTTGCAGACGATGGCCTGGTCTTTCATCTTGCTCATGTGTTCGGCGGTGATGATTTCGCAGTTGCCGGTGGTGGTGACGAAGATATCGGCATACGGCAGGGCGTCTTCGACCGTCGTGACCTTAAAGCCCGCCATGCACGCCTGAAGCGCGCAGATCGGGTCGATTTCGGACACCAGCACCTGGGCGCGTTCGTTGCGCATGGCTTCGGCGCAGCCCTTGCCCACGTCGCCGTAGCCGCAGATCATCGCGGTCTTGCCGGAGATCAGCACGTCGAGCGCGCGCTTGATGCCGTCGGTCAGCGAATGGCGGCAGCCGTAGACGTTGTCGAACTTGCTCTTGGTGACGGAGTCGTTGACGTTGATCGCCTGGAACAGCAGTTCGCCGTTTTCTTCCATCTGGAGCAGGCGGTGGACCCCGGTGGTGGTTTCTTCGGAGACCCCTTTGACGGATTTGGCTACCCGGCCCCAGTGTCCGGGGTGTTCTTTCAAGACCTTTTTCAACAGGTCGTTGATGACCTGCAATTCGTGGATGTCGGTGGGGACGTCGAGGATGGAGGCGTCGCTTTCGGCCTTGCATCCGCGGTGGATCAGCAGCGTGGCGTCGCCGCCGTCGTCAACGATCTGGTCGGGGCCGCCGCCATCGGGCCAGGTCAGGGCGTTCCAGGTGCATTCCCAGTATTCCTCGAGGGTTTCGCCCTTCCAGGCGAAAACGGGAACTCCGGCCGCCGCGATCGCCGCCGCCGCGTGGTCCTGCGTCGAAAAGATGTTGCAGGAGCACCAGCGGACGTCCGCGCCCAGTTCGACCAGCGTTTCGATCAATACCGCGGTCTGAATGGTCATATGGAGGCTGCCCATGATTTTGAGGCCCTGCAGCGGTTTTTCGACGCCGTATTTCTTGCGGGTGGCCATCAGGCCGGGCATCTCTTTTTCGGCTATTTCGATTTCCTTGCGGCCGAATGCGGCAAGGCTGATGTCTTTGACTTTGTAATCCATTGTTAAACTCCTTGAATTCCCATCTGCTGTTTGATGACCGGCCAGCGTTCCGCCGGGATTTTCGGGCCGACCACTTTGACGACTTCGGCGGAAACGATGGAGCCGAAGCGGGCCGATTCGGCCATGCTGTAACCGTTCAGGTATCCGTAAAGAAAACCGCTGGCCCACAGGTCGCCGGCGCCGGTGGTGTCGACCGCCGGAACCACCTGTGCTTTTACGCGGTCGGAACGGCCGGAACGGGTTCGGATGATGGAGCCCTCGACGCCGAGCTTGAGGCAGGCGATCGGGACGATCTCGTTGAGCCGTTTCGCCCATTCCTGCGGCGTACCGGGGCCGCAGAGTTCCGCGGCTTCGTCCTCGTTGACGAAAATCATGTCGAAGCGGGGCAGCAGCCCCGCCAGGCGCTTCCGCATGGAGCGGATGATTTCAAACGCGCAGAGGTCGATGCTCATGGTGCATTCGGCGGCTTCGCCGAGCTCGACCAGGCGTTCGACCAGGCCGGGCATGAACAGTTGATAGCCTTCGACATGGAAATGGCGCGCCCCCGCGAAATCGTCCGCGGTCAGGTCCTCGCCGCTCAATAATGACGACGCGCCGAAGTTCGAGCGCATGGTGCGTTCCGAGTCCGGCGTGATCAGCGACAGGCAGCATCCGGTGTTGACGCCGTCGGCGTAACGGAATGCGTCGCGGGCCCCGAGGGCCAGCAGGCTGTCGCGGAAAACCGCGCCTTCGCGGTCGCGTCCGATCTTGCCGATGAACGACGTCGGCATGCCCAGTTCCGCCAGTCCGAAGATGGTGTTTCCGGCGGAACCGCCCGGCACCGTCTGCGGCTCGACGCCGCTGGCGGTGATGATGCGGTTGATTTCGTCGATTTCGGTGATGACGGTGCCGCCCTTTTCGGCGTTGATGCTTTCGAGGAAAGCGTCGTCAACGTTGACCAGCAGGTCAATCAGGGCGGAACCGGCGCCGAGGATATAGGTTTTATCGCTCATTTATTTCGTGACATACCCGGTCGCGGCGGCTTTCAGTTCTGCCGCCTTGTCGGTTTTTTCCCAGGGGAACATGTTGCGCCCGAAATGGCCGTAAGCGGCGGTCTGGCTGTAATTCCAGCCGTTCTTGAACGGGGTCTTGAGTTCCAGCGCTTCGATGATTTCGGCGGGGCGGAGGCTGAAGATCGAACGGATGATCTTTTCGAGATCGCCGTCGTTTTCCAGTTTGCCGGTGCCGTAGGTGTCGACGTTGACGCTCAGCGGATCGGCCACGCCGATGGCGTAAGCCACCTGGACTTCGCATTTCTCGGCCAGCCCGGCGGCCACGATGTTCTTGGCGATGTAACGGCTCATGTAAGCGGCAGAACGGTCCACTTTGGACGGGTCTTTGCCGGAAAACGCGCCGCCGCCGTGCGAGCCGACGCCGCCGTAGGTGTCGACGATGATTTTGCGTCCGGTCAGCCCGGTGTCGCCGTGGGGCCCGCCGATTTCGAATTTACCGGTCGGATTGATGAAATATTTGATATCGTCGTGAAGCAGCGAGGCGGGGATCACCCGGGCGACGACTTCACGGACCACCGCGGACAAATCTTCGATCTTCATCTCGGGGGTGTGCTGATGGGAAACCACCACACTTTCCACCCGGGCCGGCTTGCCGTTGCGGTACAGGATCGACACCTGGCTCTTGGAGTCGGGACGCAGGTAATGATACTTCTGCGGTTCTTCGTGACGGCGGCGGGCCAGTTCCTGGACGATGCGGTGCGAATACATGATCGTGGCGGGCATCAGTTCCTCGGTGTCGGTACAGGCGTAACCGAACATCATGCCCTGGTCGCCGGCGCCCTGGGTGGCGCGGCTCACGCCTTGGGAAATGTCGGGGGACTGCTTGTGGACGCAGACCATGACTTTGCAGTTTTCCGCGGAAAATCCGATGGTATTGTCGGTATAACCGATTTTGGTGATGACGTCGCGGGCGATTTTTTCCCAGTTCACTTTGGAATTGGTGGTGATTTCGCCGGAGATGACGATCAGGTCGGTGGTGGCGAGGGTTTCGCAGGCCACGCGGCTTTCCGGGTCGTCTTTCAGGCAGGCGTCAAGAATCGCATCGGAAACCTGGTCGCAGACCTTATCGGGATGGCCTTCGGAGACGGATTCCGAGGTGAAAACGTGTTCGGCATGGATTTTGCTCATTTTCTTTGTTACCTCTGAGGGTTAATTATTTAAGTTTTTAATTCATGTGATTCATCTGGTACAATACATTCCAAAGAAAGATTTTTCAAATAGTGAAAATAAAAAAACCCGGGAAGACCCCGGGTTTGAATTCGATTCGTTTCGGAACGTTTATTGAATCTGGGCCGGAATGGTTTCGCCGCGGCGGTTTCTGGAGCGGGCGTCGGCGGAAGCTCCCTGTACGGCGGGACGGTCTTTGCCGTAGCTGATGGTCTTCATGTTTTCGTCCTTCACGCCCAATTTGACCAGTTGGTCGCGGAGTGAAATGGCGCGGCGTTCGCCGAGAGCGCGGTTGTATTCTTCGCTGCCGCGGTCGTCGCAATGGCCTTCGATGATCAGGCCGAGCTCGGGACGCGAACCCATGAAGGTTGCCACCTTGCGGAGCTTATCCATTTCGCTGGCCTTCAGGTCCGAGCGGTCGTATTCGAAATAAATCGCTTCGAAATGAAGCCCGGGGATGGAAATCGCAGAAAATTCGCCGGAACCCGCGTTGTCGCGCGCCGGGAGATTGCCTGCGCCGTCGCCCCAGCCGCCGGGTGCGCCGCCGCCTTTGCCGCCGTTGATGGGGTTGCCGTATTCATCATAGAGGATGCCGTCGGCGCCGGCATTGCCGCTCGGTTTGCCGGATGTCGGAGCGGGGACCGGGCCGAGGTCAACGGGTTCATTGTGACATCCGACCGCGAGCAGGCCCAGAAAAGCCGCCGCACACAAGCTCATAATCATACGGGAAATTTTCATAGTTTTGGATCCTTATATATGTTATTTGACCATATTATATATAAAATAACATTGATTATTGGAAATGTAAAGGTATATTACAGGATGTTTTCATAAAATCAATGAGCAATTCACATTTTCGCATGAAAATATTTTTTTATCATCATTTAACAGGAGATTTGGAATTATGAACATCGAGTGGTCCAAACTGGGATTCGGATTCATCCAGACCCGCTCGAACATCCGTTTTAATTTCAAGAACGGACAGTGGAGCGAAGGAAAACTGCACAGCGACTACGACATCACCATGTCCATCGCCGCGCAGGTATTCCACTACGGACAAGCGTGCTTTGAAGGACAGAAAGCCTTTATGGGCAAGGATGGCAAGGTCCGGATTTTCCGCCCTGTTGAAAACGCGCGCCGGCAGAATGCCACGATGCGCCACCTGCTGATGCCCGAATTCCCGGAAAAAATTTACGTCGAAGCCATGAAAAAAGTCGTCCGCGACAACATCGACTACGTGCCCCCCTACGGCACCGGCGGCGCCATGTATATCCGCCCGGTCGCGTTCGGCACCGGCCCCACCATCGGCGTGGCGCCGAGCGACGAATATGAATTCATCATCATGGCCATGCCGGTCGGCCCGTATTACAAGGGCGGCATCAAACCGGTGGACGCCTGGGTGATCAACGACTACGACCGCGCGGCTCCGCTCGGCACCGGCACCATCAAGTGCGCGGGCAACTACGCCGCCAGCCTGCTGCCGTCCAAAATCGCCAAGGACAACCATTGCCCGATTCCGCTGTTCACCGACCCGAAGGAACACCGCTACATCGACGAATTCGGCACCAGCAACTTTATCGCCGTTTCGAAGGACGGCAAGTATGTGACGCCGAAGTCCGGTTCGATCCTGCCGAGCATCACCAACAAATCGCTGATGCAGCTGGCGAAAGACATGGGCATGCCCGTGGAATGCCGCCCGATCCTGAAAAGCGAACTGCCCGGCTTTGCCGAAGTCGGCGCCTGCGGCACGGCCGTGGTGCTGACGCCCGTCGGCCGGATTTACGACAACGGCGAGGTGATTTCCTACGATACCGAAGCGATCGGCCCCGTGTTGAAGAAACTTTACGACGAGATGACCGGCATCCAGTACGGTGAGATCGCCGACCGCCACGGCTGGATGGTCGAAGTCTGATCATGAACATCATCCGCACTGTTTCCGAGATGCAGGAATGTTCCCGCCGGGCCCGCCTGGCGGGTAAACGGATCGGGGTCGTGCCGACCATGGGGTATCTGCATGACGGGCACCTGAGCCTGGTGGACCGGGCGCGGGAAGCCGCCGATTTCGTGGTGGTCACGATTTTCGTGAACCCGACCCAGTTCGGCCCGTTCGAGGACCTGAGCAAGTATCCGCGCGATTTCGAACGCGACTGCGCGCTCTGCGCGGAGCATGGCGTGGATGTGGTGTTCGCTCCGGAGCCCAAAGACATGTACTTCCCGAAGCATACGACCTGGGTGGTGGAGGAATCGCTGACCGCGGACCTGTGCGGCAACAGCCGCCCGAACCATTTCCGCGGGGTGACGACGGTGGTGGCGAAGCTTTTCAACGCCGTGCTGCCCGACGTGGCGGTGTTCGGCCAGAAAGACGCGCAGCAGGCGCTGGTGATCCGGCGGATGGTGCGCGACCTGAACTTCCCGATCGAAATCCTGGTGGCGCCGCTGGTGCGCGAGGCGGACGGTCTGGCGATGAGTTCGCGCAACCGCTACCTGAGCGGCGACGAACGCCGCCGGGCGCTGTCGGTTTCGCGCACTCTGCTGGGGCTGACCCGCGACAAACTGAACGCCGACACGATCTGGGACAGTATCACCCGGGCGGGCGGGCGCGTCGATTATGTCGAGATTCGCGACGCCGAGACCCTGGGCGAAGTGACCGCCGAAACCCGGGATATTCTGGTGGCCGTGGCCGCGTTTTTCGGCGCGACCCGGCTGATTGACAACGTGATTCTGTCCAAATGACGATGGATACAACCGCTTTCCCCGAATGGCAGACGCGCACGGCGCTGCTGCTTGGCCCCGATAAACTGCGCCGCCTGCGCGAAGCCCATGTCCTGGTGATGGGGCTGGGCGGCGTGGGCGCTTACGCCGCGGAAATGCTCTGCCGCGCCGGAGTCGGCCGGATGACGATTGTGGACGGCGATATCATCGAGAGCTCGAACCGCAACCGCCAGCTCCCGGCGCTCACTTCGACGCTCGGGCGGAAAAAGGGCGAAGTCGTGGGCGAACGGCTCCGCGACATCAATCCCGGGCTGGAGCTTACCGTCATCAACGAATTCATCCGCGACGAAAAGACCGCCGAACTGCTCGACGCCGCCCCCTATGACTGCGTCGTAGACGCCATCGACACGCTTTCGCCGAAGCTGAACCTGATCTGCAAGGCGCTTGACCGCCGGCTGAAAATCGTCAGTTCCCTCGGCGCGGGCGGCCGCCTCGATCCCTCGCTGGTGCGGGCGGCCGACATCTCCAAGTCCTACAACTGCAATCTGGCGCGGGCGCTGCGCAAACGGCTCCACCGGCGCGGCGTTCACAGCGGCTTCCAGGTGATTTTTTCGCCGGAAGACGTCCCGGACGAAGCCGTGACCGAGGGCGAAAACGACCTCGGTAAATTCCGTTCCACCGTCGGCACGGTTTCCTACATGCCGGCGGTGTTCGGCTGCCATTGCGCCGCCGCCGTCATCCGCGAGCTGCTCGGCTGATCTTCGATCCCGGCGTTATTCGGTCAGGAAGTTGTGCTGGTTCGCGGTTCCCGCCAGCGGCACGAACGGCGTGAACGGCTCTCCATGTTTATCATCGAAATAATGATGCCCGTGGTAAACCGTCGTCGGGCGCAGTTTCCGCAGCGTATCCGGCCATGCCTCGCGGAATTTGTGCTGAAATACCGTTTGAATCGGGAAGAAGCGGCGCTCGAAATTTTCGTATTCCTCCTCCTTCGCGAAATCGTATTGGGGATTCGGGTTCCAGATGAACCCGGCCCCCGCGAACAGGGTGATGAAATGATTTTCGAGGTCGTTGCGTCCCCAGAACGTCAGGTTGATCCCTTCGAGGTTGGCGATTTCCAGCGCGGCGGCGCGTTTGGCCCAGTAGCGGGTGGCGTGATAGGCCCCGCGATGCTGTCCCATGCTCTGTCCGGCTCCAGCCATCCACGGCGAAGCGCCGGAGGCATAGCGGCCGATGCTGAAATCCATGTGCGAACGAAGGGCGTTCCAGTAACACCACGGTTCGATGACGACCCGGGAACTGATTTCCGCCGGAACGGGCCGTCCGGCATGGTCGCCCCAGATGCGCATGGAAAGCTCGCGCGATTTTTCCTGTCCAATTTCCTGAAGCATCCGGTAATAGCGTCCGACCAGTTTTTCCGGCGTGAAGCCGGCGGGCATGCCGGGGGCGCAGAACCACAGGGCTTCGTCCAGCCCGAGGTGAATCCGGGCTTTCGGCGGCATGACTTCCGCGATCTGCGAAATCATGTTGCGCATGACCTCGAAGACCGGTTCGCCGATCAGGAAACTCGAACCGTTGTACAGTCCCTTGCCGCCGCGCAGGTCCGGGCGGTGGGCGACCAGCGAACCGACATGCCCCCAGCCTTCCAGTTCCGGCACGATCTCCACGTGGAAATCGGCGGCGAAACGGACCAGTTCGCCGAGTTCGGCGACGGTGATGGCGCAGGGGTTTTCGGAGCCGAACGGCAGGCCTTCGAAGCGGATGCCGCAGAGCTCGTCGTCGTATAAATGCAGGTGAAGCTGGTTCATTTTCAGCCGGGCGAGAATCCGCACGAGCTGTTTCAGGAGCGGCAGCGGAAAGACGCTTCGCCCCATATCCGCCATGAAACAGCGTTTGCGGAACGCCGGGCGGTCTTCGATCCGCACCCGCTGCCACAGGTCGCCCGCGGCGCTGTAGCGGATGAGCTGGAGCAGGGTCTGCCAGCCGTAAAAAGTCCCGGCTGCGGCGGAGGCGCGGATTTCGATGCGGCCGGGGGCGATGTCCAGGATATAGCCTTCGGGGTTCGTTACGGCGGCGTCGGTTTTGAATTCAATCGGGCAGCCGTCCGGAGACGATTCGAGGTCGCCGTCCACGTGGATGGAATCGGCCTGAAACCGGAAACGCTCCGGTTTCGGGAACGTTTCTTCCTGTAATTCGAGGTGGAGCGGGGCAGGCCACAGCCTGTTCAGTGCGTTCATAAAGGGTCCTTTATCGTTGAATTTGTTGTTTTTACCATTTTTCGGGGGTGAATTCGGCGCCGAACGCGCCTTTCATCAGGCCGCGGAACCGGCCGCCGTTCAGCAGCATCTGGCGGGGGCGCCCGTAAAACATGCTGAAGTCATCGTAAACGATTTTTTCATTCGACCCGTACAGCGAATCAATATAGCTGTTCCTGCGGTCAAATGCCAGCCGCAGCGGCGGCAGGTCTTCTTCTTTTCGTCCGGAATCGAGCCATTTCAGGAAGGCGCCGGCCAGGGCCGCGCTGTGTTTCAGGTAGTCAAACTCGATCCGGGTCAGGTGCAGGCGGCGCTTCTGCGCTTCGTCAAGGTTCGGGGCCTGCTCCGCCGCGGCAAGGCTCGCCTCGAGTTCCGCCAGAATGGCGGCGGGGTAGCGCCGGACCGTCAGGCGCTGGTTTTCATACAGTTTGATCGTGGCCCCGTACATGAAATCGCTCCAGTCCGGTTCCGGGTACTGGCCGTCGTTCACCCGGGCGTAGAGGCGGTCGAAAAAGGTCCGCATGTCCGCGGATGCCGGGCCGAAAGCGCGTTCGCAGTATTCGTCCAGGGCGGAATTCAATTCCCGCCCGGCGTCGCCGGCAAGCTGTCCGTAGGCGTAATAAACGGGGCCTTCCAGCCCGAACAGTTCGCCGAAGCCGCAGCGGTAGATCGCGTGGACCCGGTTTTTGCGGAACAAATTCAACTGTTCCGGGATGAACGACGGCGGCAGGCTCGGCGAAAATCCTTCGTCCTTGTAATAGCCCCAGTTGTAGACGTAGACGACGGCCCCGGCGTTTCCTTTGACGGAGTTCCACGCGTCGAAATCGGCCTGCGAATAATGGCATAGTTCGATGACGGTGTTGGCGGGGAATTCCTTGAATTTCTCCGGCGGCTTGCGGGTGACGGTATAGGCGAGGAGCACCACTTTTTTGCCGGGGCGGTCGACGGCGAAGCGTTCGGCCATGTCGCGGTGTATGGCCCAGAGTTTTTCGCCCCAGGTGTCGGAGCCCAGGTATTCGCGGCATTGCGGGCATTCGCAGCCGGCGAAGCCGTCGGCCTGCGCGAGCTGGACCCAGTCATAGCCCTCATCGGCGCGTTTCAGGGTTTCCCGGTAGATCAGTTCCCGCACGTCGGGATTGCTTAAACAGACCTGCGTCCGGTTGCGCTTGCCGTTGACGATGGCGAAATATTCGGGGTTGCTGTCGAAGTATGTCTTCGCCGGGACCGCCCGGTCGTGCGAATGCCCGCCGTAACTGCCGTAAAGCGGCATCGGCAGGAAGTTGTTGGCGAAATCGTAGAACATGCCGTTCGGGCGGCCGCTGATGTAAAGAAAATCCGGCTTGTCGCGGAGCGGTTCCGTCCGGCTGAATTCAATCCGGTCGCGGCGGGCCGTGCTCCGGCCGGAAGCGGTCGGCATCAGGTAGCGTACGCCCAGCGTGTCGCGCATGAACAGTGATACGGCGCGCACGGAACCCAGTTGCAGGTCGTTGTAGTCCTTGGCGCGCTTGCGGAAAAGGCGGTCTTCGCCGTAGAGGATGATATCGTTTCCGTCCAGGACCGTGACGGTTTCCCAGGGGGCAAGGCCCAGTTTGTCCAGCCCGAGCGCGGCGGCGCGTCTGGTGGCTCCGATGTAGATGGCCGGTTGGCTCGGCGGAAACTCCGCCTCGGAAACGACCGGCAGGGTGGCCCCGGTAGTTTCCTTGAATGCCGTCCGCAGTTCTCCGGCCGCTTCGCGGTAATATTTGGTGATGAGTTTATGGTGTCCCGCGCGGTGGGGAACGACGATGGAATAGTCGCTTTTGCCGTTTTCGGCGATCACGGCGGCGGAGGCGGTTGCCGCCAGCATTGCCGACAGGAAACCAAGCAGGAAGTAAATACGCATGTTGATCCTCATTTTCAGTGTTTGTCCAGATAATCGAAACCGGCGGAAGCGAAGTTCCAGTCCGTGACGTTATTGTATAGTTGCCTGCTGTCCATCGTCTTGACGTGTCCGCCGATGGCCAGCAGGTTGTGGCGCATGGGGTGGTTCTCCCGGGTGTAGTCGCCGGAAGTCCGCTCGAGATAATACTTGTTCGGGGCGAGATCCATGGTCCAGACCCGCGAAGGAGCGTCCTTGCCCATGTGGAGGCGGGTGCGGAGGCTGTTGGTCGCCATTTCGGCGGCCCCGTCGCGCCCGAAAACAATATTCCAATAAGAAGTACCTTTCGTCCCGTTGGTCTGGTCACGGGAGAAATTCTGCCGGTCGCTCGGACAAAATACAAATGGCTTGACTTTTTGGTGATACTCCTCATCTTTGCTTACGAATTCAATCGGATTGCCGAAATAACCGCCGCCAATCATCAACACCAGAGAGTTATAAGTGGTCAGCCGCCATGAAGAGTTTGCCTTGACCGTGTCGCTGGGCTGTCTGTACGGCAGGAAATCGTTGTAGTCCGAGCCGTAGGAGGCGCCCGCGAGCCCGATCTGTTTCAGGTTGGAAATGCAATGCGCGTTCCGCGCCGATTCGCGCGCCTGGTTCAAGGCCGGGAGAAGCATGGCGGCCAAAATGGCAATGATTGCAATTACGACAAGGAGTTCGATAAGTGTGAAACGTTTTCCCATAGAACGATGTCCTCCGTGGTTATGATTTTTTATTACAGTTATCGTTTTGAAACGTGAAAAATCGGATATGGCGTATTTTCATGCGTCATCTTTTTATATTCAATACGGCCTCGAAACGTTCGGTGAGCCGGGTTTTGCCGCCGTCCACCAGACGGCGTACCGCCAGCTTTCCGTATTCTTCCAGCGGCTCGATCAGTTCGTGGATGGAATCGGCAAACGGCACCGGGAATTCGATCCGGTTGAACGTGACGATTTCCACGTCATCGGGAACCCGCCGTTTCAGCGCTTTCAATTTTTCAACCGTGCTGGCGAGCATCCGCCCTTCCGTCACCAGAATGCCGTCCGCTTCGGCCAGGACCGATTCCGCCTGCGCGCCGTCGGCGAAACCCAGCGTTTCATGGTCCATGATAATGTCTTTCCCTTTCAGCCCGTGCTGTTTCAATACGTCGTGACAACCGTCGCGGCGGGCGCGTTGGTGGGGCTGTTCCTGTGCGCTGACCAGCGCGAGGTTCCGCCGCCCGCGGCCGATCAGGAATTCCGTGCCGAGTTCCGCCGAACGCCGGTGGTCGGTGGTGAAAAAGCTCAGTTCCGGGCAATCCATTTCGCGGTTGATGACGACGACGCGGTAGCCGCTGCGGGCCATGCTTGCGGCTTCGTCCATCAGGGCCTGCGGGGGAGTCGGGAACAGAAATCCCCCGGAATGAGGCGAATCCTTCCTGAAATCGCACTGTTCCGCCGCATAAATGGAGAGCCGGACGCCGGAGCTGTACGCTTCCTCCAGGACGCCGTGGATGATTTTGAACATCGTCCCCTGTTTCGCCACCTGCGCGGCTCCGGGGAGGACCACGGTGATCTGGCGCCCGGCGGCGTTCGGGTCGTTGACGAAAGTCCCGACGCCTTGCCTGCGGTAGAGCAGTCCCTCTTTTTCCAGTTCCGTGAGCGCCTGGCGGATCGTCATTTTGGAGACGCCGAAAATATTCACCAATTCCGGCTCGGAATGGATCGCGCTGCCTGCCGGGTATTCCCCGGACACGATCCGGCGATAGATCACATCGCGGACCTGCATGTATTTGGCCGTGCCCCGTTTATCCAGCTTTACCTGAGTCGTCATCGCCTTTGCCTTTTCTTGGATTCCTAGTTGTCTAGGGAACTTATTTTATTATACCGTCATTCCGGGGTTTTGTCAATACGTGTTTGGCATGAATTTCGTTTTTTTCGCGGCGGCACGTTGCAGCACGCCCGGGCACGGCACCGGGCACGGCCCGATGCGAACGGATGCGTCGCATTCAGGCCTGATCGGAAGAACTTTAAGGGCTCCGCAGAATATTTCCCGGGATTTCGGCGGAATCGCTGTAACGTTTTAAACACTTACAACGACAATATATTTGTCCGTGTTTAGAACTATTAAAAATGCCCTTTTTTTGCAGGGAATCCGATTGAAAAAAGATGAATACCGGTATATCTTAATAAATATTTAATTTTTTGGAGATGTTTGATGAATATTAAGAAACGAATTTTCGGTGTATTGCCGTCTATACTGGCGTTGGTGGTTTTGAGCGGAGGTTGTTACCGCTACACCCCGCCGGCCACGGATTTTGACGCGGATGTCTTTTCGTCCCGAACCAAAGGCAAGCAGGACGATATTCTGCAGGATGTCAAAATCCTGAATCTGGAGAAAGCCCAGGAAATCGCCATTAAGAACAACCCTGACTATATCTCGGTCTACCATGCGGTCAACGCCGCCCGGATGCGCTATTATCAGGCATTGAACGCCTACATGCCCGAATTCAACGCCAGCTTCAATATGGGCATCAACGGCAACGAAAATTACAACCGTCACAATGTCGCCACCACCCGCAACCGCGCCTTTACCACCCAGACCGGGTTGAATGCCTCCTGGCTGATTTTTGACGGTTTCATCCGGACCATGGACGTGTTGAGCGCCCGCGAATCCTGGACCGCCCAGCGCCACCAGGAAGACGATACCCGCCGAATCCTGATGCGTTCCGTGGCTTATGCCTTTAATGACATCCTGCTGGCCCGCGGACAGCGCGCCATCGCCAAAGCGGACATGGACTTCCAGTTGAAAAACCTCGAACAGACCCAGTTGAAGCTGGAATTCGGCGCCGTGCCGCTGTCCGACGTGCTGAACTTCAAGATTCTGGTCAACAACGCCATCGGCGACCAGCTGGCCGCCGAATATGCTTACAACGCCGCGGTCTATTCGCTGGCCGTGCTGATGGGGTATCCCGACGGCAACCTGCCCGCCCACATCGATTTCCCGCCGATCAACGCGGGTACCGATGAACACGTCAGCACCGTCGATGTCTACCTCGATATCGCATTGAACAACCGCCCCGACCTGAAATACTACCGCGAACAGGTCAAGATCAATGAATATTCGCTTTACGCGGCATACGGCGCCTATTCGCCGGTGGTCCGTGCCAACGCCGGCGTCGGTTTCGACACGGCCGCGGGGCGTAGTTCAACGGCAGGTTTGGGCGCGAGCAATTCCTATGCGAACTCGCCGAACTGGAGTGCCGGGGTCACTGTGGAATGGCTGCTGCCGCTCGAGTGGCGCCGTGCCGCCCGGGTCAAGGAAGCCCAGGCCACCATCGCCCAGGCCAGATTCAACGTCGCCAGCACCTGGCTGAATGTGGTGGAGGAAGTTCGCGCCGCGTATGACAATTACGTGCAGAACGTCCGCCTGGCCCGCCTTTACGTGACCACCCTCGACCTGGTGACCAAACAGCGCGAGCTGGTCGAAGAAGAATACAACGCCGGTAACACCGAACTGACCCGCCTGAACGAAGCGCAGCTCAAATATGTACAGGCCGAAAATACCATGATCAACTCTCTGGTCAGCGTGCAGAAGGCGATTGCCCAGTTGCGCGCCGCCACCAATACCAGCCCGATCGGAACGCGAGTCGAACAGGCCGTTTCCGTGGACAAGAAATCGGAGCAATAACTTCAGGATAATACCGTAAAAAAATGGAAAACAGAATCAGATTTGCGCCGTCCCCCACCGGACAGGTGCATATAGGCAATATTCGCACGGCAATTTTCAACTGGCTGTTCGCCCGCCATACCGGCGGCAAATTCCTGCTCCGTATCGAGGATACCGATATCGAACGCTCCACCCGGGAGGCGATCGAAACGCTTCTGGATTGCATGCAGTGGCTGGGGCTGGATTACGACGAGCAGATCATTTATCAGACCCAGATGCGCAATTCGCACCTGAGCGCGGTTGACAAAATGCAGGAAGAAGGCTGGGCTTACCGGTCCGGCGACGGCCCGGTATTTTTCCGGATTCCGTGGGATTGCACCGGCTTCGACGCGGTCCGCAGTGTGGGCGAGGCGTCGTTTGAACTTCACCCGGAAGGGGCGTTTACGGTAACGCCGCAGGGCGTTGGCTTCTTTACCGTCGGCAAAGGCGGCAAGGCCGTGGAAAATTCCGCCTGCCTGGCGGGCTTCCGCGGGCTGAAAGCGTTCAACGCCGCCGGCGAAATGGTTTTTGAACTCGAAAACGCGATCGATTCGGTCATCGGCGAGGGGCGCTCGTATGAGTTCTCCGGCGTGGCCCGGATCGTGTTCGAACGGCGCGAAATCTTTTTCCACGACCTGATCAAAGGCGAATTGAGCAAGCCGTTGGACGGCATGAAGGACCTGATCATTGTCCGGAGCGACGGTACGCCGGTGTTTCATATCGCCAACGTCTGCGACGACATCACGCAGGAAATCACGCACATCGTGCGCGGCGACGACCACGTGGAGAACACTTACCGCCACATCATGCTCTTTCATGCGCTCGGCTGCAAGCCGCCCGTATACGGCCATATGCCGATGATCGTCAATGCCGCGGGCAAGCCGTTCTCCAAGCGGGACGGCGATGCGTTCGTCGGCGATTTCCGCGAAAAGGGATATCTGCCCGAGGCGCTGTTCAACTATCTGGCGCTGCTCGGCTGGTCCCCCGGTGACGACCGCGAAAAAATGACGCGGCAGGAGATGATCGAAGCATTCCTGCTCGAGCGTGTCAAAAGTTCCCCGGCGCAGTTCGACGGCAATAAATTGAATAATATGAACGGCGCCTATATCGCGGAAATGCCCTTTGCGGATTTCATGGCGGCGGCAAGCCGGTTCGCCGATCCCGCCTGGCCCGCGGAAAAGCTGGAAAAAGTGGGCGCGTTGATGCAGAGCCGTACCAAACAGCTCAGCCAGGTGGATTCGTGGAATTACTTTTTCACGGATACGCTGTGCTATGACCTGAAAAATCTGGAAAAACAGTTCAAGAAACCGGAAATCTGCGCCGGAGTGCGCCATGCCGCCGAAAATCTGAAATGCGCCGAATTCACGGCGGAAAATATCCATGCCGCCATCGAAGAAGCCGAAGCCGCCTGCGAAATCCCGCACGGCAAACTGTTCCAGCCGATGCGGCTGGCGGTCAGCGGCGTCGCCGGCGGAGCCGAGCTTGACGCGACCATGATGCTGATCGGCCGCGACCAGTGCCTGAAGAATATCCGGCATACGCTGGATTTGGTTGAACGCGGCTTTCAGGAGGTGTGACGTGTTCCGGAGGAAGAAAACGTATACGGTCTATACCGCGGGCGCTCCGGTGTTGAAGAAAAAGGCACGGGAGATCAAAAAGATCACCCCGGAAATCGTGGAATTGGCCGAAAATATGGTCGGCGCCATGAAGGCGTTCGACGGCATCGGCCTGGCCGGGCCGCAGTACGGAAAGGATCTGCGGATTGTCGTGCTCGATGTGCCGTCGCGCGAGGGCGAATTTCAATCGCCCGGCGAGGCGCAGTTGCTGCCGATGATGCCGATGGCGGCGATCAACCCGGAAATCGTCGGCGTCGGCGAAGACCTGCTGGAAGCCGAGGAAGGCTGCCTGAGCGTGCCGGAAATCTGGGGCAGCGTGGTGCGACCCGCCACCGTGCGGTTCAAAACCCGGTTGCTCGACGGTTCCGTGGTGGAATGCGACTGCGGCGGGCTGTTGGCGCGGTGCATTCAGCATGAGCTGGACCACCTGGACGGCATTCTGTTTGTGGATCGGATGTCCCCGGAGGAATTCGAGGAAATCAAGCCGGCACTGCAGAGGCTTGAAACGTGCGGCGCCGCCAAAGAATATAAACGGAAGGGCAGATTTTGAAGTTAGGTTTTATCCAGATTTTAATGGAGAGCTGCAAAGGGACGGCGATTTATTGTCATTTGCTGAGACAGTCGGCGTGGCGGGCTCTTTTTCATTTTTTGCTGCTCTGTTTTCTGACGGTGCTTACGGTGTGGCTTTTCATGATTCCCCCCATCAACCGCCAGATCGATGCGGCATATGCCCGGATCGCGGAGAGCTGCGGGCAGGTGACGCTGACGGACGCCGGTTTGCTGCCGGAAAAGGACCCGACAGTCAACCGGATGATTTTTTCCATGCCGCGCCTGGAGCTGACCTATGTCGGCAACATCGAGGCGGAATTGCCGAAAATCGACATCGGGCTGGCGGATTCGGGCATTATCTGGATGCCCAAATCGGTGCTGGTCTGGGCACAGCGTGATCAGGACAGTTATTTGCTCTATACGATTGCCAACGGCGAATTGTTGAAAATGCAGACATGCCCCCGGGAGCAGATCGCGGAGTTTATCAAGGCGGCGTATCAGGCCACGATCCAAGAGAAAATCGACGTCATGAGCCCGACGTTGAATTTGTTCCTGTACCCGAAGGTCGTGAAAATATCGATGGCGCTCGGAAGCTTCGTCGGACTGCTGGGAATGATGATTTTCCAGTTCATGTTCTTTATCCTGATGGTATCGCTGATTTTCTCCGCGCTGGGTTCGCGGCGGCTGCAGGGGAAACTCTTTTTCCGGGATTATTTTGTGCTGAATTGCTATATCGCGTTTCCGTGCATCCTGATTTCGGCGGTGTGGCTGGCGTTCCGGTTGCCGTTGTTGAATTTCCAATGGGTATCGATCCTGTCCTTTTCGATATATTTTATGATAGTGATGAGCCGGATTGAGCGTTGGCTGTCGCCCGCTCCCCCGGAAAACGAATCTGGAGACTGACCTATGAGCCGAGAAGATTTCTGGCGTACGCCCGTATGGTACCCGGCATTGTCCGAGCATACCTTTATGACCAGCTTTGTCAAGCTGAAAGATAGTGAAGTGACCGCCCTTGCCGAAGGCGAAACCAAGGGCGAAGCCGTGGAGGAAGTGATCGAACGCATGCGCCGTCCGATGGACGCGGTGCTCGGGAACTGCTTCGTGTCGGTCGATACGGCCGCGCCGACCGATACCGAACGGTTTTCCGCCAAGCGCGGCGCGGTGCATTCGCCGGAGAGCGCGTGGCGCTTCCTGGCCGAGAGCTATAAGATCCGCGAGGCCGCGGCGTCCGGCAACGTCGAATACATCTGCATCCGTCCGTTCCGGCGCATGAACAAGACCCGGGAATTCCGGCTGTTCATCCGTGACGGCGAGCTTTCGGCGATGAGCCAATACTGGCTGATCCGCCATTTCCGCCGCATGGAGGGGGTCAAGCAGGAGTATTGGGACAAGGCCGAGGCGTTTGTCCGGGATATTCAGTGGGCGCTGCCCGCGAAGACGCTGGTGATGGACATCTACTGCACCTCGGACGGCAATATCCTGATCGTGGACCTGAACAAATGGGGCGAATGCGATCCGAAGCTGCTCCATACCTGGGAACGCGACTGGTCGGTGCCGGCGGGGATCGTGATGATGCCGCCGCCGACCATGATCAGCGGCAATGTCAACGTCTCTTTCTGATCCCGAATTCGTATTGATCGGCGGGATTTCTTGAAATCTTGTTGTTTTTCCATCAAGCTCATTCGAATTTTTCCCGACATGGAAGTATATTATTCCATTCGGTATTTAATTTCTTTAAAGCGAAGTGAATGAGTAACAGCCAAAAAATACGATTATATTTTCTGGGATCAGGAGAAATAGCGGTTCCGGTGCTGGAAGCGGTTTCGGCCTCGGCCAAGATCGATCTGGTCGGCATCGGCACGCAGAAGGACCAGCCGGCCGGCCGTCACCGGATGCTTCAGGAAACGCCGATTGCCAAATTCGCCCCGAAAACCGGTGCGCCGCTCGACAAATTCGAGTCGCTGAACGCCCCGGAAAGCCTGGCTTACCTGGCGGATCTGGACCTGGATATCATCCTGGTCGTGTCATTCGGGCAGATTCTGCGCGAGCCGGTGTTGAATTTGCCCCGGCATGGCTGTATGAACGTTCATTCTTCGCTGTTGCCGCGTTTTCGCGGGGCCTCGCCGATCACCAACGCCATTCTGAACCGGGACAGCGTAACCGGGGTGACGTTCATGCGGATGGATAAAGGGCTGGATACCGGGGGCGTTTTCTGTACGCTCCGCTATCCGTTGATCGGCAATGAATATTCGGATGACCTCGAAAAGGCCCTGGGGCGCTTTGCCGCGGAGCATATCGTCGAAGTTGTGGACCGGATCGTCAGTGGAAAGATGAAGCCGGTGCCGCAGAATCACCAGGAAGCGGTCATCACCCGTAAAATTAAAAAGCAGGACGGCGCCATCGACTGGAGTCTGGCGGCTGAAGATGTGGAAGCCCGCATCCGCGCGTATCATCCGTGGCCCGGGGCATATTTCGTCGCCGCCAACCCGGAGCGCTGTTCTACCATCAAAGTCACCGCCGCCAGAGTCATCGGCGACCGGCACGGTACGCCCGGGAGAATCCTGCAGGCGGACCGTCACGGCTGGGTCGTCGCCTGCGGGCGGGGCGCCATTGAGCTGATCCGGATTGTGCCGCAGGGGCGCAAGGAAATGGGATCGCCCGATTTCCTGAACGGATTCAAGCTCACCGGCGGGATGATGGTATTCGGAGGCGCAGAAGAAACATGACCGCGCCGCATAACAATTTAAAAAGTGGAGTATTAATTTCAACCCCATGGAAAAAGTCAGAAAACAGATTATTTTCAACACCGAGCAACTGGAAACCAGCTGCGCTCTGTTGAGCAATGGGAAACTCGAAGAATACCACATCGAACGCCCTTCCGTAGGGCCGACTGTGGGATCGGTTTATATCGGCAGGATCGTTAACCTGGAGCCGTCGCTGCAGGCGGCGTTCGTCGATATCGGCATCGGCAAAAATGCGTTTCTGCATTACTGGGACATGATCCCCGCCACGTACGACATGGATGCCGACGAGATGAATCCCCTCAGCGAGGAATCGCTGGTCGACGGGGACGGCAAAGCCAAGAAGCGCAACGTCTTTTCGGAAAAGCTCCGGATGTGGCTCCGCCACAGCGCGCGCCGCTCGAAACAGCTTCGCGAAAACGAAAAGCACCGCCGCAAAAAGAAGATCACCGCCAAGGAAATTCCGGAAATTTTCCCGGCCGGGACCGAACTGCTGGTGCAAGTGGTCAAGGGCCCGATCGGCACCAAAGGCGCCCGGGTGACGACGAACCTGTCGATTCCGGGGCGTTATCTGGTGCTGCTGCCGTACGCGGACCATATCGGGCTTTCGACCAAGATCGAAGGTTCGTCCGAGCGTTCGCGGCTGCGTAAAATCCTGAAAGAACTGGATGTCCCGGAAGGGATGGGCCTGATCTGCCGCACCGTCGGCGAAGGGCGCAAGAAAATCTATTTCCAGCACGACCTGGACCTGCTGCTCGATACGTGGCACCGGGTCGAAGAAGCGCTGGAAAATCCGCAGGTGCCGGCGGAAGTCTATTCCGAACCGACCTTGATGGAGCGTTCGATCCGGGACATCATGACCGAGGATATCGACGAAATCATCGTCAATTCCCGGGAATCCTTTACCGTCATCACCGAGACGCTGGACAAATTCGGCGGCCGCCGCCTTTCGAATAAGGTGAAGCAGTATAAAAAGGCCGAGCCGATTTTCGAGTCGTACAACGTCCAGACCCAGATCGAAGACATTTTCAAACGGGTGGTGCCGCTGCCCGGCGGCGGTTACATCTGCATCGACGAAACCGAGGCGCTGATCGCCATCGACGTCAATACCGGCAAAGGCGGCGCCAAGCGTACCGGCGACCAGCCCGAAGTCATCCTGCAGACCAATCTGGAGGCGGCCGAGGCGGTCGCGCGCCAGCTCCGGCTCCGCAACATCGGCGGGCAGGTGGTGATCGACTTTATCGACATGCGTTCGGCGCAGGACCGTGAAACGGTTTACAAGCTCATGAAGAAGCTGGTCAAGGACGACCGGGCCAAGACGCACCTGCTGCCGCTGAGCCGTCTGGGACTGATGGAAATGACGCGCCAGCGCGAGCATGAGAGCCTGAAGGACACCATCTATATCCCGTGCCCCTACTGTCATGGCGCCGGGCATATCAAGAGCGAACTGACGATGAGCGTGGAGATCCAGCGCCGCCTGAACACGGTACTGCGTTCGAACAAGGGCAAGGAAATCCGGGTGATCATGCATCCCGAAATCCTGGCGCGGCTGAAAAATCAGGACGCTTCGCTGTTGACCGAAATGGAATCGCGCTACGGCAGGAACCTCAGTTTCCGGGCGGACGATTCGGTCCACCACGAGGAATTCAAGCTGGTCAATCCCGCCAGCGGCAAAGAGTATTAAAAATCTGTCGGCAGGGTGAAATTTCCATTTTGCCCTGCCGATAACCGGCATTCTTTAATAACAAAATCAGGATATGAAGCATCCGTACCGCGTCGGGTGATGCCCGGACACGATACGGGTTTCGGGAAATCCGATCAGGCGTTTTCCACGATCTTCAGGGAAGTGGAGAGGCGCAGGTCGGCCACGGCGGCGCCGTATTTTTTCATGTGCGGGGCGGCCAGGTGAGCTTTCAGATGCTTGATGCTTTCCCATTCTTCGACCACCGTGACCACGTCCGGGTCGGCTTCGACCAGGTCGCTGACGACATCGACGCAGGGTTCATAGCTCAGGCAGCCGTCTTCCGCAAGGACGTTCGGCACGTTGGCCTGAAAGATCTCCAGAAATTTTTCCCGGACGCCGGGCTTCAATTTGATGGACGCAATTACGTAAATCATGGTTCTATTCCTTTCGGGTGGATTGTTTCAGATACTGATGAATCGGCATGCCCTCGATTTCGAGGTCTTCAATGGCGTAATCGCCGTTCTGGTAAATGTTGACTTTGATCACACAGACGTCGTCGCCTTTCCGGATCGCCTCGTTGAAGGCTTTTTCCGCCTCCGGCGCCAGTTCTTCGTTGAGGTAGAAACGGTCGAACGGCAGCGTAATTCCGTAGCTCGGTTTCTCCTTGTTCCAGTTTTGGAAATAGGCGGATTCCAACCGCACGCAGTCGCGTCCTTTGACCGGGGCTTCCGTCAGGTCGGTCACGGTGGCCAGTCCCTTTTCGTCAAGGCCGAGCACCGCGTATTTCGGGTCGAACCCCTTGTTCGGGATCTGGACCTCCGACGGCAGCGGGCGCAGCACCACATAACGCCCCCGGAACGGGTCGAACGGATCGACGATGCCGGTCCTGAAACGGTAGACGGCGGGCGGCTGGCCGGGGAATTCAAAACGGATGATTTTCGACGCCGGATAAGCCATGCCCGCCAGCACCGCCAGGGCGAAAACGATCAGTTTGATGATTTTTACCGGGTTCATGCTTCACCTCCCGCGTTCTTTTTGAATCTCCTGCCGATGATCACGTTGGCGACGATGAACGCCGCCCCCAGCACGATGAACGCCGTACCGCGTACCAGCATGCTGAACTCCGAATCGAAGAAACGGCAGGTCGCCAGCGCCGCAATCTGGATGATCCCCGCATTGAAAAACAGAAGGCTGCGGTGGCGGATGCCCGATGCCGTCAGCGTGATGCCGAGGCACAGCAGATAGAGGTTGCAGAGCCATCGCATGAGGGAACCGTCCAGAAAGAGAGCCATATACGGCAGCAGGTAGGCCGCCGCGACCACCAGCAGTTCCGGGTTGTCCAAGACCCGTTTGCCGTTCCGCCGCGCCGTGCAGAGCAGAAGCGCCGGCAGCAGGCCGCCCAGCAAGATCGGCAGCAGAAAAATCCATTGACAATTCGAAAAATCGTAGAATAAGGACTTCCGGATATCGTTCGTATAAGTGCTGATCAGCAGTGCGACGGTCAGTACGATCCAGCCGCAGAACAGCCAGGGATTGCGGAAAAAATCAATGCCTTTGCGGCTGTAGATGATTCCTCCGATGTAGACCGTTGCCGCAATGATCAGCAGTCCGCTCAAAACTGGGAAGTCGCTCATCAGGACAAAAATCAATAACGGCAGTGTCAGATACCGGGCAAAAGTCGCCTGCGCGCTGCGGTAATCGCGGAACAGATGGTAAAACAGAAACGGCAGGACGCCTGCCAGAAAAGCCCAATTGACAAGGTCAAAGTCGTATGGCTCCAGAAAGAACAGCCCGAAACAGTAGAGGCCCGCATAAAAATAACTCCTGAAAACATAGAGCAGCGGCAGGGTCACCAGCAATACCAGCATGATGAAATCCCGCAGGGTGCCGCCGGTATGGTAAATCTGCGAGATCAGAGCGGTGAAACACGCGACGCCGGCCATGGTGAGCACCGCCGAACATTCGCGCCAGCGGGCGTCTTTGTCGTTGACGATGGTATACGCGCCGCAGGCGGCTCCCCCCAGCAGCGGGAGGAGGGCGATGAAAATCCGGCAAGCCTTCGGCAGCATATCCCAGTTATACGCCAACAGCGAAATGACGCCTCCGGCGATCATGCAGGCGCCGAGCCCGACCAGCACCATCATCCACAAATTCTGGGGCGATGGCGCGGCGGCCAACCGCGCCCGGTAATGATCGTTCAGCCGGTCGTGGGTCGGGGCGTCGATGATCTGTTTTTCGCGCAGTACCGGCAGTTCCGTCAACAGCCAGCGCATGGAGTTGTGTTCTTTGCTCATTCCCGTCTCCTTATTTCATGAAATATCGGATATAGAGATAAAGGCTCGCAATCAGCAGTCCGCTGATGGCGAACGGCAGGCCGTAGGCGCTGAAAACCATGACGCCGATGTTGTATTTGTTGCGTTCGGCAAGGCGTTTCATGGCGTAGTTGCCCGACGAACCGAGCAGGGAAATGCTGCTGCCGAGGGTGATCCCGAGCACCAGCGCCCAGAGCAGGGGATTGGTGTTCATTTCGGCGGGGAAGGCGGAGGAGATTTTGCCGACCAGCGGCGTCAGCGCGATCGCCAGCGGGATATTGTCCACGGCGGAGGAAAAGAGCGCGGCGCCCCAGAGCGTCAGCATGGTCATGGCGAACAGATTGCCGTTGGTGTAGGTCTGCATCCATTGCGCGATCCGGTCGAAGCCCCCCTGCATTTCAAGAGAGCCGATGATGACGAACAGCCCGCCGACGAAGATGATGGAGGGCCAGTCCACTTTCTGCAGAACGTTGCGCATTTTCAGGCGGCAGGCCAGCCCCATGATGATTGCGCCGAACAGGAGGATGACGCCGGGCTCGCTCCGGGTGTACGAACTGACGATCAGGGCGGCCAGGATCAGCAGTCCGATCAGCAGGGCGCGCCGCAGCAGCGGGAAGTCTGGAATGGCTTTTTCGGGCAGCGCCTTCATGATCTGCTGTTTGCTGCCGGTCCCCGCGACGAAGCACCGCCCGCGGAAGATCGCCACCAGGCAGAGCCAGAATATGCCGATGATCGCCGCCGCCGGGGCCACGTGGATGATGAACTGCATGTAGCTGACTCCGGCCCGGGAGCCCACGATCATGTTGCAGGGATCGCCGATCAGCGTCGTCGCTCCGCCCAGGTTGGCGAACAGGGCCAGCAGGATCAGGAACGGGCGCACCGGCAGGTTCAGGATCTGGGCCAGCAGGATCGCGATCGGCACGAACAGGATCAGCGTGGCGATGCTGCTGTACAGCGCCGAACAGACGGCCACCGCGCAGAGGACGCCCATCACGGTCAGCAGTCCGCTGCCCTTGAATTTGCGGGCGAGCATGATCGAAATCCATTCGAACAGCCCCGTCTGGCCGATGATGTCGCCGATGATCATGATTCCCATCAGCATGAATATCACGTTCAGGTCGATCTGATGGGACAGCGTCTGGAACGGCACCACGTTCAGGAACACCACCAGGCAGGCGCCGATCAGGACCATCAGCGTCTTGTTGATCCGGTTGGTCAGCGAGATCAGCATGTAGGTCAGGATGAAGATGACGATAATGGCGTAATACATGACGTTTCCCCTAAAAATTGATGATCTGTTCGAGGACCGTTCCCTGGTCGATCATGCCGACCAGCTGGTTGCCGTCCACCACGTAGATCATCGGATAGTTGCGGGTGGTCAGGGCGTGGACGATTTCCAGCAGCGTGGCGACGGTGCTCATGGCGCAGAAATCCCCGGTCATGACTTCGCCGGCCAGCGCGTGGCTCTTCTCGAAGAAATATTTTTCAAACGGCTCGAATTCACAGATGAACGATACGCTCTTGAGCCGGGTCATGAACTCCGGCATGCCGAGCTGGAACAGCCGCGCCCCGGTGATGTGTCCGACGATGTTGCCGTGTTCGTCCACCACCGGCACCGCGGAGAGGTGTTTCTCGGCCATCAGGCGGATGACCTCCGGGAGCGGCGTGTCGCGGCGGACGTCGAACAGGGGCGGGTTCATGATGTCGCGCGCCATGATCGGGATGTCGGAGGAGGCGCCGGACTCCATCAGCAGGTTCAGCACCATGCGGCTGTCGTGGACGCTCAGGATGCTTTCCTTGATCCGGCGGTCGGAGAACAACCGGATGGTCTGCGACATGACTTTCAGCGCCATCGTCGGGTTTTTCTCCGGTGCGAGCACCATGCAGACGATGTTCACCGGCATCTGGTCGGACGCGCCGTAGTCCAGCGGTTTCTGCAGAAAGGCCATGCTGACCGCCAGCCCGTGCAGCGCGGAAAATTTGGCGTGCGGGAACGCATAGCCGTTGCCGACGCCGGTATTGCTGCTTTTTTCACGCTTGATCACGGCGTCGAGGATGTAGTTCTGGTCGAGGCCGGAATGCTTGACCGCCGGGGAGGTGGAGAGCGCATTGACCATCGTCTCGAACAGCTCCCGTTTATCGTTCGGCTCCGCGCCGACCAGGATGGAGTCTACCGAAATCAGATTCGCCAGGTTCATTTCTTCAACTGCCTCCGTTGTTTGCCGGTGAAAAAGGGATTACATGGCCCGGGGGACTCCGATCGTCAGGGTTGCCAGCCCGTCGGTCAGAACCGTCCGGACCGCCATGCACAATGCCAGCCGCACTTTTTTGAGTTCGTCGTCTTCCGCGCTCAACACCGGGCATTCCCGGTAAAACCGGTTGAACGCCTTGGCGGTGTCCAGTAAATAATCGACCAGCCCGGAACAATCCTTTTTCTCGGCGGCGGCGTGAAGCACCTGCGGGTATTGCCAGAGCGCCAGCGAAACGGCTTTTTCCTCTTTGGTCGCGGCCAGCGCCCAGTTGACCGCGGCGGGGTCCACCGTCAGCCCGCGTTCGGCGGCTTTGCGCTCGATGGAATTGATGCGGGCGCAGGCGTACTGGACGTAGGGGCCGGTGTCGCCTTCGAATTTGACCGACGCCTGCGGGTCGAACATCATCGTGGTTTTCGGGTTGAATTTCAACAGCATGAATTTCAGCGCGCCCATCCCGATGATCTCGGCGCGTTCCTTGAGTTCCCCGTCCGAAACGGTTTCGTCGGCGCGTTCCCGGGCGGCGCCCAGCGCCAGCTCCACCATTTCTTCGAACAGGTCGTCGGCGTCCACCACGGTGCCTTCGCGGCTTTTCATCTTGCCGGTGGGCAGGTTGACCATGCCGTAGGAGAGGTGGTAAAGATTGTCGGCCCATTCGTAACCCATCTTTTTGAGAATCGCGAAGAGCATCTGAAAATGCAGGATCTGTTCGTCGCCGACTACCCAGATCTGGGACTGCGGACGGTAATCCTCGTACTTCTTGAGCGTGGTGCCGATGTCCTGCGTGATATAGACGCTGGTGCCGTCGGAGCGCAGCACGACTTTAGGGCCGAGCTTGCCGAGGTCGATGGTGATGGCGCCGTCGGCGCGTTTCTCAAAAACGCCGCGTTCGAGGCCGTTGTAAATCAAGTCCTTGCCGAGCATGTAGGTTTCGCTTTCCAGATAGGTGTGGTCGAACTTGATGCCCATGCGGCGGTACGTTTCCTCGAATCCCTTGAAGACCCAGCTGTTCATCATTTCCCACAGCGAACGGACTTCGAGGTCGCCGGCTTCCCAGTCCTGAAGCATTTTCTGGGTGGCGCGGCCGAGTTCGGTTTCCAGAAAGAGGTCGTCTTCGCCTTTGTCGGCCAGCTCGGGGCGCTGTTCTTTCAGCGTCCGGATTTCCTCTTTCAGCGCGCTGCTGTATTTGACGTAAAAACTGCCGACCAGATGGTCGCCTTTGACCGCGGCGGATTCCGGCGTGACGCCGCCGCCGAAGCGCTGGTAGCCGATCATGGATTTGCAGATATGGATGCCGCGGTCGTTGACCAGATTGATTTCGGTCACGTCGTGCCCGACCCGTTTGAGGAGCGAGGCGAGCGACATGCCGAGCGTATTGTTGCGGACATGGCCGAGGTGCTGCGGTTTGTTGGTGTTCGGCGCGGAATATTCGACCAGGATGCGTTGGCGGGCGGGTTCTTCGAGGATTCCGGCGGCCAGAACGCCGCCGATGTCGGCGGAAGTCCGGCGGTGGGCGGCGCCGGCGGTCAGCGTTACGTTCACAAAGGCCTTGACCCGTTCGACGCTCTCGATGTCCGGGTGCCCGGCGAGAAATGCGGCGGCGGCTTCGGCGACCGGGTCCGGCGCGGCTTTCAGGGCGCGGGCGAAGCGGAAGCAGTTGATGGTCAGGTCGCCGTTCATGTTGTCGGGACAGCGTTCGGGGACGATGGCCGGTTCTTCCACGGCGTTGGGGAAAGCTCCTTTCAGGTGGAGCGCCAGGTCTTTTGCAAAATCAAACTGTATCATTACTCAACTCTTGATGATTGTATGCTAATACTCTTATTTTTATCTTCAAATGGGCATTTGTCAGGCGGTTGTTTTCAATATGGTGATCTCTTTCGCCTCCGTCGGCCGGACCGTGTAAGTGCCGAAACCGGCGGGGATCAAACAGGTTTCGCCCGCGTTCAGGCGGGTGGTGCGGTCGCCCCGGCCGACGTCCACGGTCCCGTTGATCGCGCTGATCAGGTGGAAGCTCGCGCCCGGATCGGTGGTGTCCTGCCAGTCGGTGACGAGCCGCAGGTCGTCGGCCTTGAAAAACGGGCACCGGTTGATGACCGGGAATTTGCGGTTGTGCGCGGCATGTCCGGTCACGCCGGTGATGCGCGGCGCGGTGCGGTTGCCGAAATCGATCGATTCGATCGCCTGCTTCAGGTGCAGTTCGCGCGATTTGCCGTCTTTATCGAGGCGGCCCCAGTCGCTGACCCGGTAGGTCGTGTCGCTGTTCTGCTGGATTTCGAGCAGGAGGTTGCCCTCGCCGATGGCGTGGATGGTGCCGGAAAAGATGAAATAGGCGTCGCCGGGTTCGGATTTAAATACCTGCAGGTGGCTCTCCACGTCGGGCGAATCGATGCTGGCGAGCAATTGCTGGCGGGTGGTGCGCGGGTTCAGCCCCGCCATGATCTTGGCGTTCGGTTTGGCGGAAATGATATACCACATTTCGGTTTTCGGCTCCGCGCCGTTGCCGATGCGGCGGCACGCCTCCGCGTCGGGATGCACTTGCAGCGACAGCCGCTGCCCGGCGTCGATCAGTTTGACCAGCAGGGGGAAGCGTTTGGCGCCGCGGAAGTTGCCGCCCAGCAGCAGGGTGCCGCATTCGTGGATCAGTTCCTGAAGGGTCCGGCCTTTCATCGGGCCGTCCGCCACTACGCTCTGCGCGTCGTCGCGGTCCACGATTTCCCAGGATTCGCCGATCGGGTCGCTGCTTTCCGGCAGTTTGCGGCCGAGGACCGAGGACATTTGATCTCCACCCCACATCACCGGTTTGTAAAGCGGTTCAAAGCGCAGCGGGTACAGGTCTGAAGTGTTGATCATAAATTCCATCGTCCTCTATAAAAAAACATATTACTTGGAATTTACAGCAAAAATCGGCAAATGCAATCTTTGAATATAAATATTAGTAAAAGATGTTCCCCATCGTTTTTGGCACAGATGTATAACAGATATCATAACAGATGTGAAAATAGTTGAACTTTTTGCCGTTATGATCCGGTATCTGATATTGACAGAACCGGGGCAGGGTTGTATAATTCATGGCAGGCAGTCCGGATGATGAAACAGGAAATATGGCAGTTTTATGGAAATCGCATTGAAATCGAAGACCGGCCGGAAAACCGGCGGCATTACGGATGTTCTGCGCAGCCAGATCAACAGCGGGGTGCTGAAGCCCGGCACGAAGATCATGTCGGCGCGGGAACTCAGCCATCATTTTCAGGTTTCGCTGGTGACGGCCAACAAGGCGCTGATGCAGCTCGCGGAGGAAAACCTGATCGTCCGCAATGACCGCAGCGGCAGTTTCGTCAAGAAAAATCACCAGGCCGAGATCTACAAGATCGGGTTCGTTGACAATATCAGCATTTTCCGCCCCGAAATTCAAGGGAGCTGCGGCCTTTACCGCGACACCTGCATCGAGATGCTTTATGAAAACCAGTGCCACGTCCGTTTCCTGAACACACAGGAGATTGCGGAAGCGGTGCTGGAGCGTGAATTCGACGCCGTTCTCTGTTACTACGGCGGCTGGGACGACGAAACCATGGCGCGGATGAAAAAAACGAAAGTCCCGCTGGTCCTCGGCCGCTTCGATTTCGTCCTGAACACTCCTTTCCATCAGGTCCTGCCGGATATTCACGGCGCGGTTTTCGAGGTGTTCCGGCGGATCCGGCGCGAACAGTTCGACGGGCTGATCCTGGTGTACGAGAATCATGAAAACTGCCTGTACCGCCGCGATGTGGCGCTGGCGCTGGCGCGCCAGGCGGGTTTTGCCGATTCGGACATCGAACTGGTCAAGGCCGCTCATCGCGAAGTGGAAATGAATTATCCGCTCTGGCAGGACATCAGCCGCCGCTGCCGCCGGAAGTTCATCTATACCTGCGGGGATGTAATGGCGGCCGGGCTGATCCGGGTGTTGCAGGAAGCCGGGATCGAACTCGGCACGGAAACGCAGCTCGCCAGCCTCGGCAACCTGGAGGATTCCGGTTATCAGCCCTTTGACGAGCCGACGATCACCGGGGCGGGCACCTGTTACCGGGAATACGGTAAAGCCGCGGTCCGGCTGCTCCTGAGGGCGTTGGAATCCCCGGAGGAAAACCGGGTTTCGCAGATTATCCGGGTTCCGGCGGTGTTTAAAAAGCGGAAAACCGCATTTGTGCAGTAAGCGCCCCGTGACGGATAAGATGATTGAAAATCAGAAAAAACTTCACGGCGGATCGTACCCGCCACCCGTCGCCCGCGGGACGAAGCTGTGACACGGAATGGATGTGTTCCGTTCCGCGTTTGTGATCTCTATGATGAAAACCTGAAATTATATAAGGAACTGAAACATGAAACCTGAAAAGACAAAACATTTCACCCTGATAGAGCTCCTGGTCGTGATTGCGATCATCGCCATCCTTGCCGCGATGCTTCTTCCCGCCCTCAACACCGCCCGCGAAAAAGCGCGCACCACCAAATGCCTCGGCAACCAGAAACAGGTCGGCATGGGGTTGATGATGTATACCCGGGATTTTGACGACTGGTTCAGGTCCGGGGACGCCGGCGCCGCGGACGCCACCGTCGCCACCGAGCCTCTGGTGTGGGCGTGGGGTTGTGTCCTGGCGCGGCACGGCTATCTGCCGTACAACCCGGATTCTTACCGCAACAACGTGATGTTCTGCCCTGCCACCGAGGCCAGCCCGAATCCGATCCTCGGGCTTTGGAATACCTACGGGGCATGGTATGGCAACGGTTCCTGCGTGAATACCGATGCCGCGAGAAGCGGCCTGTCGCTGAAAGACAACCGCCTGCTGAAAGCCGGCGCCTCCAAAGTCTCGCTGATCTCCGACTGCATGGAGATCGACAAAAAGCGCCCGACTTTTAAAATGGCGCATACCACCGCCGCCAATTATTCCACCATTTACCTGCAACACGCCAACCGCGCCAATATCCTGTTCATGGACGGCCATGCGTCGGCGAATGACGAAGGACAGATTACGCAGGAGGTCCGCACCGCCAAAATCAGCACCTCCACCGGCGAAATCCAGAAAATCAACGCCATCACCGTCAACGTCGGCGGCAATCCCGTACAAAAAACCATCTACCAGTAACCCTGTGGAGAATATGATGATCCGTTTTACAACCCTGTTTTTCCTGCTGGTCTTTTTCGCCGTGGACGCCTGTTCCCGCGAGGTTCCGTTTTCAGTCGGGGGCTACTATCCCTCGCATGAAGCCGCGCTCAAGCAACTGCCGCCCGGACAGATTGATTTCGGTCTGTACGATATCGTTTATCAGGCGTTTCTGCGGTTCGGCGAGGACGGCTCGTTGAAGCCCGATCCGCTGCTCGACCCCAAGCCGTTGCTGGACGGCCGCCGCGCTTCCGGTAAAAATACGGTCATGATCAGTGTCGGCGGCGGCCGGTTCGGCCTGTTTCCCGAGCTGTGCAAAACGCCGGAACAGGCGGACGCGCTGGCCCGGAAGATCGTCGGTTACGCCCTTGAAAACGGTTATGACGGCGTAGACCTGGACTGGGAGGGCGAAATGGACGCCGAAAACGGCAGGCGCTGCGAAATGCTGATCCGCGCCCTCCGCCGTCACTTGGACGACGCCTCCGCGAAAGCGGGCCGGAACTATTATTTCAGCATCGCCGTCATGGGTGGCGAATGGTTCCTGCGCCACCTCGAGCCCTCCGCGCTGAAATTGGCCGACTGGCTCAATCTGATGTCCTACGACATGAATTACCGGATCGCCGCCTATCATGCTCCGTTGCAGTCCCAAAGCGGGCCGAGCATCGAGCAAATCCTCGATTATCTGACCGGCAAAATGGGGATTCCCAAGAACAAAATCAGCATCGGGCTGCCCTTCTATGGATTCCTGTATGAAAACCTGAAACCGGGCGAGGCGGTCAAAAACGGCAATCCCGATTCCAGAAGAACCATGCTCACCGCGGTCCGGCTGGAAGAACGGGGGCGGGATTTCACCCGCGTATTCAACCCGGTGACCCGCGGCGTGGAGCTGACCTCCGATCAACCGGACACCTATATCCTGTACGACGACGCCGAGAGCATCGCCGCCAAGGTCCAATGGGCTCGGGAGCAGGGCTACCGGGGCGTGTTTGTCTGGTCGATCAATCAGGACCGTTTGCCGGACGGCGGCGCGCCCCTGACGGCGGCCTTGAAACGCTCCGCCGGGAAATAACGCCCCGGCGGAATGAAATCAGACGGTTTCCGGTTTTACCGGCCTGCCGCCGCGTTCGGACGATTTTACAATGGCCAGCAGCAGCGCCAGCGCATTGCGCCCGGCCTCGCCGGGAACCGGGTTGCCGGTGGCGCCGTGGATCGATTTGACAAACCATTCGTGGCTGTTGGTGAATTTGCATTCGGAGGCCGGGACGATTTTCGGTTCGGATTTCCCTTTCAGGCGGATTTCGCAGTTCGCCATGCTGGCGGGAACGGTGATGGAACCTTTCTCCCCCCAGATTTCGAGGCTGTTTCCACCGACCGGAAAGGTCCAGGAGAGTTCCAGCACCCCGGTCGCGCCGTTGGCGAAACGGAACAGCGATGCTGAATTGTCGATCACTTCCCCGTTCGGGCGGCGGATCGAATTCTGCGCCGAAATGCTCTCCACGTCGCCGAAATACCAGTACAGCAAATCCGCCATGTGGACGGCGATGTCCATCAGGATGCCGCCGTTGGCATTTCTGGAAACAAACCAGTCCGCGCCCGGCGACCAGCCCACGTTGGGGGCGCTGACTCCGGCGCGCAGACAACGGATGTGCAAAGGTTTGCCGATTTTGCCGTCCGCGACCGTTTTGGCGATAAAGTTGTAGAGCGGGAAATAACGGAATGACTGATTGACCTGCAGGTGAAGGCGTTTCCGGCGGGCCAGCTCGCACATGGCGTCGGCCTGGCGGAGATTGGTGGCCATCGGTTTTTCGACCAGAACATGCTTGCCCGCGTTCAGGCAGTCGATGGTCTGGCGGTAATGAAGCTTGTTCGGGGTGGCGATGATCGCCGCGTCAATGCCGCTTGCGAGGAATTCCTTGAAACTGCGGCAGATGACGGCGCCGAAACCGCTGTCTTTGGCGATTGCTTCGGCGCGGGCCGGGACGATGTCGTACAGCGCGGCGACTTCGATCTGTTTCGGGAGAGCGGCCAGCGCCGGGGCGTGCGACGCCCTGGTGATCTGTCCGCAACCGATGATTCCCAATCTGATTTTCTTCATGGCGTATCCTTCCGGGCGCTTCCTTCCTTGACGGCGGAGGCTTTTTTGGGCGGGGGATTGTAGATGATGACGGTTTCGCCGTCTTCACACAGGCCGAATTTCTCGCGGGCCACTTTTTCCACGGCGGCGGGGTCGCGCTCCAGCGCGTTTACATCGTGCCGGAGCTCATTGACCTTGTCCCGCTTGTCCGTGGAGATTTCCTTGAACCGGAAATATTCCTCCTGGCGCTCCCGGTAGTCCCGGTAAGCGGGCCAGATCAGCATGGCGGCGAGAATCCCCATCACAATAAGGAAAAAATAAAACAGACTCAGCAAAAAACGGCTTCGTTTCGGGTTCATGCTTTTTTCTCCTTGTATTTATGCCCGATTCTATTGCAGGTTGTTCAACGTCAACAGAAATTCGATGTTGGTCGTCATCTTTTTCAATTTGGCGATCAGCAGTTCCATCGCCTCCACCGGGGGCACGCCGTTCATCACTTTGCGCAGGACCCAGATCCGCTGGAGTTCGTCGGGATGCAGGAGCAGTTCTTCCCGGCGGGTGCCGCTCTTTTCGATGTTGATGGCCGGATAGATGCGGCGGTCGGACAGGTAACGGTCCAGATGCAGTTCCATGTTGCCGGTGCCTTTGAATTCTTCGAAGATCACTTCGTCCATGCGGCTGCCGGTTTCGATCAGCGCGGTGGAGAGAATGGTCAGGCTGCCGTGGTGTTCGATATTCCGGGCGGCGCCGAAGAAGCGTTTCGGCTTGTGGAGCGCGTTGGCGTCCACGCCCCCGGACAGGATCTTGCCGGAGTGCGGCTGGAGGGTGTTGTAGGCGCGCGCCAGACGGGTGATGCTGTCGAGCAGGATGACCACGTCGTTCTTGTATTCGACCATGCGCTTGGCCTTTTCGATCACCATTTCGGCGACCTGGACGTGGCGCTCGGGCGGCTCGTCAAAGGTGGAGCTGACGACTTCGGCGTCGGTACAGCGCATCATGTCGGTGACTTCTTCGGGGCGTTCGTCGATCAGCAGGACGATCAGCTTGACTTCCGGGTTGTTGGTGCGGATGCTGTTGGCGATCTTCTGCATGAGGACGGTTTTACCGGTACGCGGCGGAGCCACGATCAGCCCGCGCTGGCCCTTGCCGAGCGGGGTCACGAGGTCCATGATCCGGGTGGAGAAATCCTTCGGATCGGTTTCGAGGACCAGGCGCTCGGTCGGGAAATACGGGGTCAGGTTGTTGAACGGGATGATGTCTTTTTTGCGTTCCGGCACGTCATGGTTGATGGTCTCGACCTTCAGCATGGCGAAAAAGCGTTCTTTTTCGCGCGGCGTGCGGATTTGACCGGCCACGAAGTCCCCGGTTTTCAGCGAGAAGCGCTTGATCTGCGAGGGCGAAAGGTAAATGTCTTCCGGGCAGGGCAGATAGCCGTATGAGGGGGAACGCAGGAAACCGAAACCGTCCGGCAGGAGTTCAAGGTATCCGCTGCCGTACATCTGGCCGCATTTTTCGGCGTTGGCTTTCAGGATTTCAAAGAGGAGCAGGGATTTTTCCAGCGAACCGACGCCTTCGATTCCGAGTTCGGTCGCCATTTTCTGCAGTTCATGCATGTCGCGGGCCTGGAGTTCGGCGATATTCAGGCTCGGGCCGACCCGGTCGCGCTGGACATCATCCGAAACGACTTCGGCGTGCGGCTGTTGCGGCTGTTGCGGTTGTTGCTGTTGCTGGCCGCCCTGCTGGTTCTGCTGGTTCTGGTGCTGTTGATTGCCCTGGCCCTGCTGTTGCTGATGGTTGCCGCCGTTTTTGTTTTTCTGAAACTTGCGGTCTTTGAATTTATTGAATTTGCGCTGTCCGTTGCCGTCTTCGTGACGGTGCTCCTGGGGGGCGGCCTGCTCTGCTGCAATGGCGGGCCTGGCGTTTGGCGTTTCCGGTTCGATGGCGGCGGGGGCCGGGGCTGCAACAGGAGCCGGAGTCGGGGCGGGCGCTGAAGTCGGGACGGGAGCCGGAGCCGCGGGCGCTTCCTGAGCCGGAGCGGCTTGAACCACGGGTTTGGGGGCGCTGACGGGGGCGGTGTCCTTCAGTTCGAATTCAGACTGCTGAACGGAGGATTCGGCGGCTTCCGCCGTGGAATCTTCTTTGGCTTTTTTCGGGCGTCCGCGTTTCTTTTTCGGCTGTTCCTCAATGGACGGATCGGCGGGGACGCTGTTGTTCAACTGTTCTTGTTCTTCCATATTTCTTCCTTTAATTGCTTTGATAATTCTTTGCATTGTTGATATAATTGTTCAGGCGGGCCATTATTGATCAGGCCGAAATCCGCCTTGGCCAGTTTTTCATCCGCCGGCATCTGAAATTTCATCCGCCGCTGGATTTCCGCGTCATTCAATCCGCGCCCATGCAATCTGTCGCGGACGGTTTCCGGCGCGGCCCAGACGCAGATGACGGCGTCGTAACCCGCGTGCCAACCGGTTTCATAAAGCAGCGGAACTTCGAATATATGGTCGTGTTCCGGCATTGCCGCGAAATGATTTTGCGCATGGTCCAGGATCATCGGATGCAGGAGTTTGTTCAGCCATTCAAGCTCCCGCGGGTCGGCGAACACGATATCGGCGACGATGCGCCGGTCGATCGCGCCATCCGTTCCGATGACTCTGGCCCCCCAGTGTTTTTGTAAATTTTCCTTGAACTTCACGTTGCCGTCGTAGATTCCGCGGTTTACCGCGTCGGCGCTGAGCGTTTTCCAGCCGAGTTCGCCGAAGTATTGCAGTGCCAGGCTTTTGCCGCAGCCCATTCCACCGGTCAATGCAACGATCATAAGTTCTATCAGTTATCCTGTGAATAGTTAAAACATGAAACGGTTTTCAATCAAGCCGCAATGGGGAACTGTTTTGCCGGATGATCGGCGGCAATAGCCGATTTTTTGAATTAATTTCAGGAACTCTGCTATCAAAAATTCATCATCGGAGCTAAATTGAAAAGAATAATTGAAATTGTCACTGCTAATCATTTTAGCACAGGAAAAATATTTTGCAAATAAAAAATTACAGGAAAAGCCGGAAAATTACAGGAAAAACAGTAATTCAGGCTGTCGGCGCCGGAAAAATAGGGACGGACGGCGATTTTCCGGAATCGGAAGGAAATGGAAATGTTGAATAAGAATGAACTTCTTTCCCGGACGAACCTGGCCGAAGGCCGCTTTCTCCGGATCGACGAACTGGAATTCACCGACCGCCGCGGCGTCCGGCGGCGCTGGGAGACCACCGGGCGCGTCAACAGCCGCGGGGCCGCCACCATCATCGCCGAAATCGTGCCGGACGGCAAACTGATTCTGGTGCGGCAGTTTCGCCCGCCCGCCTGGCAGTACCTGATCGAATTCCCCGCCGGGCTGGTCGATCCCGGGGAATCCCCGGCCGCCACCGCCTTGCGCGAGCTCCGCGAAGAAACCGGCTTCGAGGGCGAAATCGTGTCCGTCCTGCCGGAATCGACCAGCTCCCCCGGCATGAGTTCCGAAAAAATGACCGTCGTGATGATCCGGGTGGACGGCAACCGTTACCGCGACGGCCTGCCCCCCAGTTGCCAGGATGAAAACGAGGACATCGAAACCATTCTCGTGCCGAAAACCGGGCTGCTGGATTACCTGACCCGGGCCGCCGCCGCCGGAGACGGCATCGACGCCAAGCTCCTGCATTATGCGCTGGGATGTTCCCCGTCCTGAGCGAATCGTTTCGCCGCTGCATCCTGTTTCTGAAAGTTTGACGACCGGCGTCCGGTTGAAGAATGGTAAAACCGCCATTGTCGGAGGTGGTTTGGTTACACCTCCGACAACGGATATGGCAATATAAGGCGTTTTTTGGAAAAGTCAAGCCTTTCCGGGTTTTGAGGCAATCACCGGAAATCGCCGCGCCCGGAAGTCATAATACGATGAGGATTATGACATATCCGATCTTGATTTTCGCCATCGGCGTGATATGTTATTGAATTAATTTCAACGGAAAAAAGATGAACGACTGGAACCTGAACAAAATTGTTGAACTGATGCACGAATGCGGGCGGATCGCCATGCATTTTTACGACGACCCCCCGCTCGAGGAAAAAAGCGACAACTCCATCGTCACCGCCGCCGACAAGGCCGTGGAACAGCGCCTGGCGCAGGAATTCGACCGCCCCGCCGAGGGCGCTTACCTGATCGGCGAGGAAACCATCGACACCCACGGCGAGGATTATATCCGCCGCGCCCTGCAGGGGAATTGCTGGGTGGTCGATCCGATCGACGGCACCGCCCCCTACGCGCAGCAGGTGCCGGTCTGGGGGATTTCCATCGGTTTCATGCGGAACGGATATATCGCCGAGGGCGGCGTGTACTTCCCCGTCACCGGTGAACTGATGATCACGGACGGCCCGGACGCCTGGCTGTACCGCGGAAACGAGCGGACGCCGTTTCCGTTCAAAGCCGCCGCCCTGAACGGGTCCGTCTCGCTGGCGTTGTCGCAGCGGATCACCCGCCGCGGACGGGTCGAGCTGACCAACCACCTGATGGTCTTTGACTGCGTGGTCGGGGTTTTCCTGCGGATTCTGAAAGGGAAAATGCTCGGCTATATCTGCAACGCCAAATTATGGGACCTGGCCGGCTGTCTGCCGCTGGCCGAACGCGCCGGGTTCGTCTGCAAAAATTACGACGGCACTTACCTGACCTGCGACGCCGCCGCGTCGTTTCAGTTGACCGGCCCCGCCGAAACGCGCTGGCAGCTCCTGAAAACCACCGTTATCGCCGCCGGCGAAGAACGCGCCGATTATATCATCAAAGGCTCCACTCCGGCCGAAGGAATGCAATCATGAATATTTTTATCGTCAGCCTCGGCTGCCCCAAAAACCTGGTCGACACCGAAGTCATGACCGGTGAACTGCTGGTCAAGGGATTCGGCTTCACCATGGACCCGGAAGAAGCCGATATTTACCTGATCAACACCTGCGCGTTTATCGAGAGCGCCCGCCAGGACGCCGTCGACGCCATCGAAGAAGCCGCCGACTGGAAAAACGCCGACCCCGAAAACCGCATGCTGGTCGTCACCGGCTGCCTCGTCCAGTGGGACAAGGAAGGCAAGGTCAAGCGCGAATGGCCCGAAGTGGACCTCTGGACCGGCATCGACATGATCCCCCAGATTCCCGAACAACTGCTCGAAGTCCGCAACAACCCGAAGCTCCGCGGCCTGACCAGACGGGAGGAAGTCCCCTGTTACCTGTACAGCGACGCGACGCCGCGTTTCCAGTGGACGCTGCCCCACCTGGCCTACCTGAAGATCGGCGAAGGGTGCAACAACCGCTGCACCTACTGTTCCATCCCCGGCATCCGGGGCGAACTGCGCAGCCGCGACATCCCTTCGATCCGGCAGGAAGCGGTGAACCTGATCGCCGGAGGCGTGAAGGAACTGGTCATCATCGCGCAGGACATTACCGCGTTCGGACATGACGGCAAGCAGGGCGATTTCGGCGCATTGCTGCGCGAATTGCAGGGCATCGAGGGCGATTTCAAAATCCGGCTGCTCTACGCCCACCCCGCCCACCTGACCGATGAAATGATCGACGCCATGGCGGAATGCGACAAAGTCCTGCCCTACCTGGACCTGCCGCTCCAGCATATTTCGGACCGCCTGCTGAAAATGATGGGGCGCAAAACCACCCGCGCCCGGATCGAAAGCATTCTGGAACAACTCCGCCGGAAAATCCCGGGCATCGCCATCCGCACGACGTTCATCACCGGTTTCCCCGGCGAAACCGAAGCCGATTACGAGGAACTGAAGTCGTTCATCAAGGAACAGAAGTTCGACCGCCTCGGCGTTTTCGCCTATTGCCCGGAGGAAAACACCCCGGCGTTTACCATGGCCGAACAGGTCCCGGAGGCGGTGGCGGAGCAGAGGGCCGACGGTTTGATGAAAATTCAGGGAAAAATTGCGCTTGAATTGAATAAAAAACTTGCCGGACGCGTTTTTCGTGTTATAATTGATGAAGTCGGTAAGAAATTCGCTGTCGGCCGCACCTACATGGATGCGCCCGACGTGGACAATACCGTCCGCATTTCGCCGCCGGACGGGCTTCGGGCCGGCGATGTCGCCGACATCCGGATTACCGGCGTCAGCAAATACGACCTGTTCGGGGAAGTGCAAAAGAAAGGAAAGAAGCTGAAATTATGAAGATGGTAAACATACCCAATACGTTGACGATTGCAAGGATTGTCGTGATTTTCATTGTCCTGATCCTTGCGAATATTGTTGAACCGGAGGTATGGCCTTATCTGGACGACCCGACCAGCCAGGCGCTTAAGATGACGGCGTTCATCCTGGCGATCCTGGCGGCGCTGACCGACTTCTTCGACGGCTATCTGGCCCGCAAATACAATCAGGTGACCGACTTCGGCAAGCTCATCGACCCGCTTGCCGACAAAATATTCGTCGCCGCGCTGATGCTGATGATGGTCGAATTCCTGCTCATCCCCGCCTGGATCGCGGTGATCGTGATTTCCCGCGAGTTCCTGGTGACGGGGCTCCGGATGCTGGCGGTTCAGAAAGGCGTGGTGATTTCCGCCGACAGCTGGGGCAAGGCCAAAACCGTTTTGCAGATGGTGATTCTGCTGATCGGCGGCGCGTCCTGGATCGGTATTTTCAATCTCCAGACCGACATTCTGGTGTTCGGCGGTTTCCCAACCGTGCAGTTGGTGGCGAACGGCGTCACCCGGACCTGCCGGATCGTCGACGGTCATTTCTGCCTGAGCCTCTGGTTCATCTGGAAAGCGTTCCTGATCGGCATGGTGCTGGTGACCGTCTATTCCGGCATGGGCTACTTCGCCAAATTCAAAGACCTTTTCGCCTCGGACAAGAAAGCTTCCTGAGGCCCCGCTCCCGGCTTCCGGCGAACGCGGCGGGGGAGGGATAAATTCGGCGGTTTTTTGGTTTTCCGGCTTGAATAGTAAACGGTGCGGTCTATCTTTTAGCAATGATGTTTTTAACCCCGGGAATCGTTTGATATGCTTTATTATTTGTCGTACCTGCAGGACAGTTTCGGTCCGTTCCGTTTGTTTGAATATGTGACATTCCGCAGCGTGGGGGCGCTGATGACCGCGCTGCTGCTGGGAATCATCTTCGGGCCGTTCACCGTGCGGCGGCTGAAAAATCTCCGGGCGGTGGCCGAGGACCGCTACAAAGGGCTTTTTGAACAGCAGTATATCGACCAGGGCAAAAGCCGTACCCCGAGCATGGGGGGGCTGCTGATCATCGGCTCGGTGGTGATTTCCGCGCTGTTGTGGAACGTCTGGACGAACCCGATCACGATCGCCCTGACGGTGTCGCTGCTGGCGATGTCCGCGATCGGCTTCGTCGATGATTATTTCAAGGTGGCGTACAAGAAACGCGACGGCATCCCCGGCAAGGCGAAACTGGTGTTTCAGCTCGTTATCGCCTTCGGCGCCATTTTTTACATCAACAGCATGCCCGCCACGCGCGATATGATGTGGCAGTTTTATGTGCCGTTCATGAGAGACCCGCTCTGGGTGTCGCCGCTGGTGATGGTGTTCAGCTCCGTCGTGGTCATCGGCTCGTCCAATGCCGTGAATTTGACCGACGGCAAGGACGGGCTCGCGGTCGGGTGCATGATTTTCGCCGCGATGGCGTTCGGGCTTTTCGCCTATCTCTCCAGCCACAACGTGTTTGCGATTTACCTGGGGATTCCGGTGGTGCCGGGCATCGAGGAAGCCGCGGTCTTTTCGCTGGCGATCGCCGGGGCGTGCATCGGGTTCCTGTGGTGGAACTGCCACCCGGCGTCGATGTTCATGGGCGACACCGGCAGTCTGGCGCTGGGGGGGATTCTCGGGCTGATCGCGGTTTATGTGAAACAGGAAATCACGCTGGCGATTGTCGGCGGGGTATTTGTGATCGAGGCGCTTTCGGTGATGATTCAGGTGGCGGTTTTCAAAAAGACCGGCAAGCGGGTGTTCCTGTGTGCGCCGATTCACCATCATTTCGAACGGCTGGGCTGGACCGAAACCCAGATCGTGGTCCGGTTCTGGATTCTGGCGGGCATCTTCGCCATGCTGGGACTGGCGACCCTGAAACTCCGGTGATATGATGCGTATCCTTGCCGTACTGGCCGTTTGCCTCGGGGTGTTGACCGCTTCGGCGCTGGACTGTTCCCAGTGCGGCCGGGCGGTTCAGGGCAAATACCTGACTGCAAACGGTAAAAATTTCTGTTCGGAAACCTGCTACGAACAAACACTTCCGAAATGCGCCCTCTGCGGCCGCCCTTTCCGTGAAGGCATCCAGATCGCCGAATACCCCGACAAAGTTTACTGCAAGGAGTGCGGCGCCAAGCCGACCTGTTTCAACTGCCGGCTCCCGAACGACTGCGAAAAACTGGACGACGGGCGCCATATCTGCCGGACCTGCAAGGCGGATGCGATATTTGACCAGGCGCGGGCGCAGGAAATTTTCGACCAGGTGCGCGAACGGATGCGGAACGACCTCGATCTGGGCACGGACCGGAAGATTCACTTTTACCTGATCGGCCTGCCCGAGTTGGAGAAGCGCAGTCCCGGCGAAACGCCGCCCGGCGGCGAACTCGGACTGTACCATTATTCATTTACCGAAGTCACCACCACCGAGAAAAAGTATCCGTGGAGCAAGTCGCGCGATTCCGTCAAAATCACCAATGAACGTTTTGCGATTTATGCGCTGTACGGGTTGACCCGCGCCCGGCTGATCGAAGTCTGCGCCCACGAGCTGGCGCACGACTGGATGCAGAAGAACTATCCGCGCATCCGCGACCTGAAACTCCGCGAGGGATTCGCCGAATACGTGGCAACCAGGGTGAACACCCTGTACGGCAACGGCTTCCTGAATACGCGCATCGAAAAGAATCCCGACCCGGTCTACGGGGGCGGCTACCGCGAAATCGCGGCGTATGTCCGTCTGCACGGGTTCAACGGATTGCTGGAACATTTCGCGGAACTGAACGGCAAAGGGTGAGGGTTACTCCTCGCCGGTCGCTTTTTCCATGCCTTTATTGTGGTCGCTGTAAATGTGGTTGATCTTGCGCCCGATCTTGCTTTTGGCGACCGGTGTGTTGGCGGTGCTGAGGGCCTGGTCGCCGGGATTGGCCACGGAGCGTGCCGGCTTGGCCGGTTCGGGAGCGGCTCCGGGAGCGGCTCCGGGAGCGGCCTGTTGAACGGCCTGCGCGGGTTGTTCCTCCGGCTGGTCCATAAAGGTTTTAAAAGCCCACACGCCGCCCATGATGAGAAGCGCCAGTACAATCAGCGTAACTGCAATTTTCATATTATCCTGCCTCATTTATCAAGTTGCCGGGAAACGGGATGCGTGGGCATCCGCGCCGCGTTATAGTCTATAGTATAACCTGAATTCCCTGAAAATGCAAGGAATTTGGCGGATAAGTCTGCCGAAAGTTCTGCGGAGCCCCCTTGACAACCGGCCGATTTCGCAGTATTTTAATATACTGAGAGATCAGTGTTCAATACGTGACCAACCGGAGAATACCAAGGAGGATGTGTATGAAAAGACTAGTCGTTTTGTGTCTGCTTGCCTGCATGTTCGGAGTAACGTTTGCCCAGGAATCCACGCCGCCGCCGACCCCACCCCCTGCCGCTTCCGCAGAGGAAGTTGAATGGGACATTTTGCAGCTCGGATTCTGGTTCGGCAATCCCAAATATCAGGACGTGATCGGGGCGTCCGGGTTCCGGATCGGAGCGCCGTTCTGCGGCGGCAAAGCGCCTGTTTACGGCGTGGAGGGGGCGCTGCTCGGCGCGGGCAGCAACGAAGTCAACGGCGTTCAATTTGGCTTGTTCTTTGCCAAGGCGGACACGATCAACGGGCTTCAGGCCGGGTTCTATACCGACACCCGCGAGGTCAACGGCGTTCAGGTCGGAATCGTGAATTTCGCGAAGGCCAAGTCGTTCCAGATCGGGCTGGTCAACTTCATCGAAGACGGCGTTCTGCCGTGGTGCATTCTTTTTAACTTCAAATTTTAATCGATATCCAGGAGAATTTCATGAAAAATTTGCTGACCGGTATTTTTATCGTTGCCGTATCGGGGATGATCCAGCTTGGGGCGCAGGAAGCCAAGGCCCCGGCTCAAACCCTGACCGTGCAGGGGAATAAACTTCAGATGGTCGAACTCGACCCGGCCGTCCGCGCCGAAGACGAATGGACGCCGTTCCAGGTCGTTTTTCTCCCCGGGCTGCCGTCCTACAGCCGCAATTCCAATACGCATGGGATCAAGAGCGGCTGGCCGGCGACGTCGGGCGTCGGGCGCGTCAACGGGATTGAAATTTCGTGGTGCTACTCCGGCACCGACATCATCAAGGGGATTCAGGCGAGCTGGCTTATCAACGACAACGTCGCGATGGACGGGCTCCAGATTTCCTGGATTCTGAATATGAACGGGCAGGTGTTCCGCGGCGTCCAGGGTTCGTGCGTGGTCAATATCGCCGGGGACTTCACCGGGCTGCAGTGCGGCGGATTCAACAAAGCCGGGGATTTCACCGGTTTCCAGCCGGGGGTTTTCGGCAATATCGCCAATGAATTCACCGGTTTCCAGCTCGGGTTGTACAATGTGGCGGGAAGCCTGCGCGGATTTCAGATGTCCGGGGTGAACGTGGCCGGGGAATCCGACGGCTTCCAGCTCGGCTTTGTGAACGTGGCGAAAAACCGCGGCGTCCAGTTCGGGCTCCTGAACATCATCCAGGGCAGCCCGCTGCCGGTATTTCCGTTTTTCAATATCTGTTTCTGACGGCCAATGGGGCGGCGGGGCTTCCCGCCGCTTTTTGATTTGACAAATGGGCATCGGCCCTTTATTGTATAGCTAAACCACCTTGGAGGTAATGTTATGGCTACCGTAAAACTCTACAAGAAAGACGGGGACAAGAAAGCGGTTGAAGTTCAGGAAAAGATCGAAAAGAAATTCGGCTTTATTCCCGAAGTATATCAGGCGATGGGCCGCAACGGCGCTTTTTTGAGCGATGTGCTGTCGATCTCCGAATCCGCCGGCAAGGGCCTGGACCCGAAGACGAAAGAGCTGATCGCCATCGCGGTGAGCGCCGTCAACGGCTGTGATTATTGCGTCAGCGCCCACCGGGCGATCGCCAAAGGCGCGGGCGTGACCGACGAGGAAATCACCGCCGCGCTCGAAGTCGCCGCCATGATGAGCATGTACAACAACTTCAACCGTGCCGCCGGCCTGAAAATCGATATCAAAGCCGATTGAGGCCAGACGATCATGCCGGGCAAGGAATATGACTGGAGTGAGTTGATCAAACGGGGTATCGAATCCGATACCCTTGATTACAAGGCCGCCCAGAACTGGACAAAGCTCAGCAAGGGCGGCAAAGCCAAATTCGCCCGGCACTGCCTCGGCATGGCCAACACCAAAGGCGGCTATGTCGTGGTGGGCGTGGGCGAAGACGCGTCCGGGCAGCCGGCGCTGTTCACCGGGCTGACCCGGGAACAGGCCAAGTCGTTCGACCCCACCCACGTCGGCAATTTCATCAACCGCTACGCCGACCCGCAGATCGATTTCAGCATCGAGCGCCCGGTGGTGGACGGCAAGCAGTACGTGGTGTTTGTGATCCGGCGTTTCCAGATGATGCCCCATGTCTGCAGTTCCGGTTGCGACCACGAACTGCTGCAGGGGATTTTTTATATCCGGACCGCCGACGCCGCCAGCCGCCCGGCGTACCGCGCCAGCGAGATTCAGGCACTGTTGCAGCGGGCGTTGCGGAACCAGCGCGAGATTCTCGGCCGGATGATCCGCGGGATTCTCTACGAGGGCAGCCACACCCCGCCGGGGGAGCAGGCCCAGAGCCGCTTCGCCGAGGAACGCAGCCATGCGATGAAGTATTTCAGCAGCCGCCGCCAGAATCCGTATGAACATTTTTTCAGCATCGAATTAAGCGCCGCCCCCCCCGAATACATCGGCGGCAAATACAGTTTGTCCGAACTGCGGCGCAGCGTCAACGAAGCCTTCGACGTGTACTACGATTCCGGGTTCATCACCGAAAAGGAAGTCGAAAACGCCTACAACACCAACGTGTCGCTGCGTTCGCTCGCCGAATCGAGGGATAAACAGTGGCAGGCGTTCCAGAGCGGGCTGTTCCATTTCATCGGCCTGTATGAACTGCGCGACAACAGCATTTCCTATCTGCTGCTGGTACGGTTCATCGCGGAAGCGGTGCAGTTCCTGGCGAACTTTTACAACGACCTCGGCTATGCCGAGGAAATCATCCCGGTCAAGCTGGTGATCAACAAAGTGGAAAATGTGATTCTCCGCGAGGATAACAGCAAGTCCGACGACGATATTTTCGTCTGCCGCATCCCGGAAATCACGGTTCGCCTGGAGCGTTCCGCCGCCGACCTGGCCAGCGACCCCGCCGCCCACGCCATGCAGTTGGTCAAATCCACCTGCGAGCGTTTCAATCTCCCCGACGGGCGGCACCGCCGTCTGCTGAAACTCCTGCGGAGCCACCTGGCGCGCAAGGACTGACCCGCCATCACAAAACCAACCGGATTTGCCCCAAAAAAAAGACTGCCGCCGCGGTTGCGGGGCAGTCTTTCACGCGGTTAAACCGGGCTTACGGACGCGGCGGCACGTTCAGGGTTCCGGCGATGTATTCTTCGGATTCCTTCCAGTAACGGGCCGATTCCAGCGGTTCTTCGTTCAACTGCCAGTATTGGGTCATCTTGCGTTCTTTCCGGCGCGGGGCCTCGGCGAGGTAGCCGCGCAGGTCTTCGACCGAAATGGCCGCCTGCGGCTGGAATTTGGCCGAGCCGATGTAGTTGACGATGGCTTCGAACATGCCGCTGGCTTCCGGCGTGTTTTTGCCCAGTCCGGTGAAGTTGAACCCGGTCAGGAACAGCCGTCCCTTGCCGACTTTCAGCTCGATGGCGTAGCCGAAGCGGCGCATCGTCCATGCGGGCTGGAATTCCGAAAGCCCGTAGGTGTAGACGTCGTAACGGTCGCGGACCGGACGGTCCACTCCGCGCATCAGCGGCGTCACCGGCACCGGGAAGGTATCGAGGTTGAGTTTGTCGGAATCGTCGATCAGGCCGTGGAACTGGAGGTCCAGGAAGCCGTTGTGCGGGAACGCGTCGAACACCGGATGCGAATCGATGTAGGCGCCGAGGTTGTTGCCGCGGTCCCAGATGCACCCTTTCAGGCGGTCCCACACGGAGGGCAGGTAGTATTGTTCGGGCGCGGCGGCGTATTTACGGTCGCGGTTTTCCTCGACCCGGTAGAGCATCAGCACGTCGCCGCCGTTCTCGAGATGCTTGAAGACATGGTCGCTGAAACGGTTGACGATCAGGAGCTGTTCCGGGTTCTCCGGCGTGCCGGTGGAGGTGAACTGCGGATAGCGCGCCTGGATGCAGACGTCTTCCAGCGCCACCGTGGCTTTCGGCGCTTTCAACTGGGCGGGGCGGTTCGGGAATGACCAGAGGCTCCAGTCGTTGAGGACTTTGCGGCCGTCGGCCAGCGTGAGCTCGGCTTCGAGCTTCAGGGAGCGGGACGCGGCGGATTCCGGCATTTTCAGCGTGAGCGAAACGATCTCGCGGCGGCCCTTTTCGTCAAGGCTGACCCCGGCGAGATGGCCGGTGTGGAGAACTTCGCCGCTGACGGCGTCGGTCAGGCGGAAGCTGAAATCGGCCATGCCCTTGATATCGGCGTCGAAATGCGAGAGCAGGATCGGGACCTTGACGTTTTCGCGTTCGAAAAAGGTCCGGCGCGGCAGGTCGGCCAGCAGGATGGTGTCCGCGTTGAACTTGAGGAATTCGGTTTCGGACACGCCGGTCTTGTCATCAAAGCAGTCGATCAGCCCGTTGCTGTTCTCATAGCGTTCGGTGTCGCAGAGCTGGAGCATGTGGAAGCCGCAGAGCAGTTTGCTGCGCCGCGCCGCCTCGATGGCGAGCTTCCAGCTCAGGAATTGGAAATAACGGCTGGCGGCGCGGAGGCGCGGGTATTCGTCGCGGCAGCCTTTCTGGTCGATGAGTTTGTTCAGTTCGCCGATCCACCACGGTTTCTGGTCGGGGGCGTAGCGGTCGAACTTGGCTTCGAGGCCGTCCAGGTCGCGATAGGCGATATAATGGCAGATTTCATGCGCCAGCACCGGGCGGACCGGATCGAGGGCGCGGGTGATCTTGTAGTTCGGGTCGTCCTCGCGGTCGGAATCGGTCAACTGCTGGCCTTTGCAGGAACCGTAAATCAGCCAGTTGTAAGTGTTTTCGAACATGTCGTAGTCTTTGCCGAAGGGGTAATAATAAGACATGTGCTGAACGTCGAAGTCCACATAGGTACGGTCGAATTCGCCGTGGGCGCAGGTGTCGATGAACAGCCGGGTGGGGTCGAGTTCCTTGGTGACGCCGGCGATGTGCTCGACGAACGGATTGGTGCCGGGATGGCGGATTTCGTTGCCCATGCAGTATACCATCAGCGACGGATGGTTGCGCAGGTCGAGGATGGTCTGGCGCCACGCGCTTTCGTCGATCATCTCGCCGGAGTCGGAGGTCATGGTGGCGCGTTCTTTCTGGTAGCGGCCGAAGTATTTGCGGATTTCGATATGGATCAGCATGCCGAGACGGTTCGCCACTTCGAAACACTCCTCGTCCGGGATGCGCGAATGGAAACGGACCAGGTTGAAGCCGTAATCCTTGGCCGCGCGCAGGTTTTTCTCGTAATATTCGGTGAGCGACAGGCCCTGGAGGTTCGGATGGTCGTGCGCTTCGCGCCCGCGGATATATCCTTTGAGCACGACTTTTTCGCCGTTGATCAGGATGTCGCGCCCGGATACGCTGATGGTGCGCACGCCGAAGCGGATTTCGCCGCCGTTCCCGGTAAACGTGTACAGGTAAGGCGTGTTGAGGTTCCACAGGCGGCAGTTCGGGATGACGGCCTCGAAGCGGATGCTGTCGCCGGGCTTGCCCTCGGCTCTGCCGGAGGCGACGACGGCGCCGTCGGCGTCTTTGATGTTCCAGTCAAGACCGTTGAAATTCTCGGGTGCGGTGAACGATACCTGGACGGAGCCGCGATGGATATCGGGCACGATGAAGAAGTCGTTGAACAGATTGGCGCTCATTTTTCTAGCTCCTTGTTAAAAGAATAGTCTTTTGATTTAATATATCAAAAGGATATCATTTTGTCAACCCCCGAAGATGGAAAATCGGACTGAAAGAGGTATTTTCGGCGGGGTCTGTACGGGATTTCGTCCGCAATTTCCCGGATGCGAGGAAAATTTCGGTGATATTTTCCTTTTTTGTGTTGACATTTTGCGATAAGTCAATATAATACAGGCAAAAGTGGAAACCCAAAATTATCAAGGAGGATTTGTTTATGGCGACCATTTGTCCTTACTGCAATATTGAAATCAGCGAAAGCTCGATTGAAGCGGAAGACGGTTGCTGCCCGGAATGCGGGTCGGTGATGACGGTCTCGAATATCTTCGACGGCGAAGACGACGAGCTCGACGACGAGTTCGATATCGATGAGGAAGATGATTTGCTGGATGACGAATTCGGCGGCGAAGAATTCCTGGACGAGGCTTTTGACGACCTGGATTTCGACGATATGCCGGAGGACTTTGATTACGATCGCTGATCAGACGAATCCGCAAACGATCAAGCCGGCCCTGAAAAAGCCGGCTTTACCATGAACCCCCCAATGATTGAGGATTCTGCAATGCATAAACATACGATATCGGTCCTGGTGGAAAACAAGTTCGGAGTCCTCGCCCGGGTGGCGGGGCTTTTCAGCGGCCGCGGCTACAACATCTGTTCGCTGACGGTCAACCAGACCCATGATCCGCAGGTTTCCCAGATGACCATCGTGACCTCCGGCGACGACGCGGTGCTCGAGCAGATCGGCAAACAGTTGAGCAAACTGGTCGATGTGATCGCCGTCAACGACCTGACCGGCAGCGATTTCATCGAAAGCGAAATGGCCCTGCTGAAAGTCAAGGCCGAAACCTTTGAACAGCGCTCCCGGATCATCCAGTTCGCCGAAATCTTCAATGCCAAGATCGTCCTCGTCAACACCGAGGAAATCGGCCTCGAAATCCACGGCAAGCCCGGCAAGATCGATAACTTCATCGGCCTGCTCGAAGGCGTGGTCATCCTCGAAACCGCCCGTTCCGGCCGCGTCGCCATCTCCCGCAACATCGGTTCCATCCAGACCCGCAGGAACTGGGACGAGGAAGGTTGACCTCCATGTCCGAACCGGAAGAAAAACTGCCCGCCGAACTCCGGATGAAACTTCTGGAGGTGGAGAAATTCAAGGAACAATCCTACCCGGATTGGAAACGGGGATTCCGTTTTGCGCTCCTCGGATTGTTTTCCGCGGCGGTGGTGTTTCCGGTCGCCTATCTCGCGACGCTGGAGAGCGATGCCGCGGGGCGGATTTACTATCCCTCGGCGGGCATCGTGGCCGCCGTCATGGTGATCGCGTTCGCGTTCGGCGCGTTCCGGCCGCCCCGCTGACCGATGAGCCAGGACCCGCCGGTACATATTCGGTTCGACCGTGGAACGCTGCTCGTAGAGGCGTCTCCCGATCAGGTGCTGCCGATCATCGGATTTCTCAAATACGACGAGCGCGTGCGGTGTTACCGGGTTCCCGGTTATCAGTACGCGCCGCTGGTCCGCACGCTGCTGGACAAAAATATCCCGTATGAAGACGAAGCCCGTGATTTCCTGCCGCTGGAACTGAACATGCAAGCCGGGTTCGCGCCGCGCCCGCATCAGGCCGCCGCCATGCACGGCTGGCTCGAGACGGACGGGCGCGGGCTGGTGATCATGCCGACCGGTTCCGGCAAAACCTACATGGCGGCGATGGCGATTGCGCGGATCAGGCGCCCCACGCTGGTGGTGGTGCCGACCATTGACCTCATGCAGCAGTGGAGCAGCGTGCTGGAGCGGCTGTTCGGCTGTCCGGCGGGGATGCTGGGGGGCGGTTCGCGGGAAATCCTGCCGCTGACCGTCACCACTTACGACTCGGCGGTGCTGAACATGGAATTCATCGGCAACCGCTTCGGGTTCATCATTTTCGACGAATGTCACCATCTGCCCGGGCCGATGAACCGACTGGCCGCGCAGATGGCGATCGCGCCGTGGCGGCTGGGGCTGACCGCCACCCCGGAGCGCGAGGACGACGGCGAGGAGCTTCTTTACGACCTGATCGGCCCGCAGGCGTACCGCATCGACATCGACCAGTTGGAGGGGGATGTGCTGGCGCCGTACCGGACGGTCCGGCTGGAGCTGCCCCTGGACGACGACGAACAGCGGGAGTACAGCCGCGCCAGTGCGTTGTACAAGGATTTCCTGAAAAGCAGCGGAATCACGTTTGAGCAGAAAAGCGACTGGAGCCGTTTCATCGGCCTGTGCGCGCGCTCCGAAGCCGGGCGCCGGGCCTTCGAGGCCTATCTCTCCCAGCGGCGGATCGCCCGCGCCGGGCGCAACAAATTCCGTAAAACCTGGGAGTTGATCGTCGAGCACCGCGGCGAACGCATCATCATTTTCACCGCCGACAACGAGACCGCCTACCGGCTCGGCGAAGAATTCCTGCTGCCGGTCATCACGCACCGCACCAAGGCCGCCGAACGCAAAGAGATGCTCGACCTGTTCCGCTCCGGCGACTACCCGGTGCTGGTCACCAGCAAGGTGCTGAACGAGGGGGTGGACGTGCCGGAGGCGGGGATCGGCATCGTGCTGTCGGGCAGCGCCAGCATCCGCGAACACGTCCAGCGGCTCGGGCGCATCCTGCGGGCGGGGGAAGGCAAAAAGGCCGTGCTGTATGAACTGGTCAGCCTCGGCACCAGCGAAATGAGCGTCAGCCGCCGCCGCCGCGAACACCGCGCCTACCGGCGCTCATGGAGGAAATACTGATGCTTCCCAAACCGCTGATGAAATTCCGCCGTACCGGCCCCGGCATCAAACCGGTGTTCATCGACGCCGCCGACCCGGAACTGCTGGAGCTGGCCCGGCAACTGCTGGAGCTCTACCGCCTGCCGGAAAATCCGTCCGACGCCCCGACCCGCGGCGAACTCGAAGAAATGGCCGAACCGCTGGTCAAGGGCCAACGCGACGCCAAACTGTCCGCCGGGCTTCACAAGCTGGTGACGGACCGCTGCGAATTCACGGCTCCGCTGGACCTGGATTACGCCGAACTGCGCCGCCGCCTGTTCCGTTCCGGCGCGGAGCGCCTGAAAGCGGGCCCCGGCGAACTGTCCGCCTACCGGGCGGACGTGCTGGACGGTTTCGACGGCGAAATCTACCGCGACCTGCCGCAGAACGAAAAGCTCTGCAAAGTACGCCCGATGTTCGCCCGCGAACTGCTGGAGCGTTACAATTGCGCGCAGGTGCAGTCGCTGCTGCTTTACTGCAACGAATTGAACCTGCGAATCGAAGAACACAACCCGGCCGCGGTGCGGCGGTTGTTCAAATACCTGAAATTTTTCCGCCTGCTGGCCGAGATCACGCAATTGCCGGTCGCCGCCAAAGAGAAAAAGGACGGGACCTTTTTCCGTCTGGCGCTGAAAATCAGCGGCCCGGTGAGCCTGTTCGAAAATACCCGCAAGTACGCGGTCCAGCTCGGCAGTTTTTTCCCGGCGGTCTGCGATCTGGAAAAATGGACCCTTGTCGCCGACCTTGAAATCGACCAGCGCCAATCGCGCCTGCGGTTGACCGAGGAAAGCGGCGTGGTCGGGCACTACCGCAATTTCAGCGCCTACGTGCCGGAGGAAATCACCCTGTTCCACCGTCTGTTCCGCGAAAAATCGCCGGAATGGGAGATCGTGGGCGATTCGCCGTTCTTCAACCTCGGCGGGCAGGAACTGGTGTTTCCCGATTTGAGCTTCCGCCACCCGGACGGCCGCGAACGGCATCTGGAACTGTTTCACCGTTGGCATGCCGGGCAGTTGACGGGGCGGCTGGCGGCGATGGAGGCAAAGCCGGAACCGGCGTTGATCATCGGTGTGGACCGCGCTTTAAGCGGTAAAAAAGAGATTCGCGGGCAGTTGGAGAGTTCCTCGTTTTTTCAGAGCAACGGCTTTGAGTTCCGCGATTTCCCCGGCGTGGACCGGGTCCTGAAAAAACTGAACGGCTCCTGACCGCCCGCTCCGGTTTATTCGACGATCCAGACGGCGTAGTCGTTGGGCTGCAACTGCACCCGGAAGGTGTTGTTGGCGGGCACGATGACGGCTCCGGTTTCGGCATCGACCAGTCGCGTGGCCTTGACTCCAAGGGCCTTCAACTTCTCCGGCAGCAACTCCACCGTAACCTCGCTCCCGGCGGACAGATTCATGGCGACCGCCAGCATCCTGCCGTCCAGAACATAGCACGACACCAGCACGTCGGCGCTTCCGGCAAACGGCGAATCGGGGGAACGGTAGAGAATGAAACGCTCCTGTCCGTTGAACCCGAAACGGTCCTGAATTTGCAGCCATTCCTTGATGGAGACGCCGAACGCCGGCCAGATCAACGCGTCGTGAACCAGGAAATAGCCGGTGAAATGACGCAGCTTGGCCCGGTGTTTCAGCATGTCTTCCGGTTTCAGCCAGGCGTCTTCATAACGGCGGGGAATGGGACTGTGTGCCCGGATCGCCCGCTGAAACTGCGGGATGAAATAATTCGGCACGCCGAACGGCTGCGTCCGGAACGCGGCGCGGAACATGTCCGGGCTGAAAATGTTGAAGTACGATTCTTCCTTGCCGACGGTGCCGTTGTACAGTTCTCCGTCCGCCAGCATGTCGCCGAATCCCACCACCGGCGTCACCGGTTTGGCGGACATGTGGCGCATGATCAGCCCGTCGGGGCGCTTCTCTTTGAACATCTTGTAAATTCGCTTGACCAGATCGCGCGTTGCCAGCAGGTTAAAGGTGTCGTAACGGTTGCCGTCGGTTCCCGTCCAGCCGCAGTGGTGAAGGGGGTTTTGGCATAGCTGGGCGTCCTGATTGTCGAAATAAAGGTGCTGGATATTCAATTTCTCCACCGTATCGCTCAGGTGCTGGAGATAGTAATCGCGGTAGCTCCGGTCCGCGGGGCAGTTCCAGGCAAACGCCCATTCGCGTTCGTTCAAACTTCCGTAATGCCCGAGCGCCGGAGACTGTTTGCTCCAGATGCCGCCGTAATAGGACCATTCCGGCGTGTAAGGGCTGTTGGTGAACCCGGCGAAATAGTGAAAGACGCGGTGATTGTCGAGTTGTTTTTTTGCCAGTGTTTCCTGATAATCCGGCTTGATCAGCTCCGGGTCGGGGATATTGTGGAGCGTCGCCCACGGGAACCACGGATCGAAGGAATTGGCGTCTTTGGCCAGAACCCGTTGGAGGCGCCATTGTTCGGGCAGCGGACGGACCGGCGTGGCCTGGATGCCGAAGCGGTAGCGGAGGGGGGCGGAGATCGTCCGGCGGTGGTCGATCAGGTTCAGGCGCAGCAGATTGCTCTGTTTGCCGGGGATGATCTGGAGGCTGTTCTGCGGCGTCCGGTTGTACCAGGAGGAGAGTTCTTCGCAGAACCATTCCAGCCCGTGATCGTCGTTGCCGATGAAAACAGCACGCGAATTCAGGTACAAATCCATGCTGTAATTGCGGATCGTGCCCTGATGCCCCGGCTGGAACTCAAAATACTGCTTGTTCATCGCGTTGAACAGCGTCGAAGCGGCGGGGAGAAACGGAATGTCGAGCGTGAGTGACTGCACTTCCAGGGATTGTTTCGGCGTCAGCAGCAGGTCGAACCAGATGAAGCCGTCGAATTCGGCGGTGACTTGCGAACGGATCGAAAAATTGGGGTCATTGCCCTCGGATTCCAGTTGAAAACCGTCACGGATGGCCTGGCTTTTCGCCAGCCGGGGGAGCGAAACGGGCTTTCCATCCAGCAGGAGCGCAATCGGCGCCGCCAGCAGTTCTTCCTTGCCCGAACGGATCTGCGCGGGCAGGGCGGAGTTCCCGAACGAATATTGCCGGTTCCAGCAGTCGAACACGGCGTCGGCGGCGTTCCAGGACGGCTCGGTCCATGGCGCGGGAACGGCGGGCTGTTCGCCGATGGCATTGTTGCGCCAGCTCTCGGGGGTTTGCGGAATGGTGAAGGCGTGGGAGGCTTCGCCGCGCGAAGTTTCGTCCCGGCGGAGCGTCTGGAGCTTCAGGGTATATTCTCCGGGCGGCAGTTTGTCCAGCGGAAATACCGCCTGATAGCGGGAGCTCTCCGACGTGACCGGCTGACGGATCAATTCCTTGCCGTTGCGGTCGATAACCTGGGCTTCCGTCCGAAACGGCGTACCGTCCGGTTCCGCTTGGTTCAACACGAAATTGACCCGGAACATGCCGGCGGCGGGGTCCGCCATCGAAAAAATCTGCTGCGCCGTCACCGGTGTTTTGCCGTCGTCCGGCAGGAATCCGTATCCGTAAGAGGCGTAGCGGGCGCGGACCTCGGCGGGCGTCAGGGCTTGGTTGTAGATCATCAGGTCGTCGATGAGGCTGAAATCCTGCGGCGTGTTCCATTTCAGCGGGAACAACCCGCCGACGCCGAAGTGGACGAAGTCATTTTCCGGGATATTTTTATAGTCTGATTCGCCCGCCTGCTTGCCGTTCAGGTACAAGGACGCCTTGCCGTCGCCCCATGCGGCGGTCACGAAATACCATTGACCGGATTTCCAGTCCTTGATGTCCGCTTTGACGATTGTCCAGATGTTGCGTCCGTTTTCCTTACGCATCGGCCCGATCAGGAAAAGAAGATGGGAGGACCACGGCCCCTTGTACACAATCAGGTCGGCGTCGCGCCCCTGAGCCCGGAAAAAGACATGAAAATGCTTGTCGTCCGGACGCCAGTCCAGCGGGTTCACCCAGAACGCGATTGAACCTTTTGACGGTGAGAAAAAGCCTCGGTTCGGGTATTCGATATGGAAATCCTGCTTGCCGTCCGCCCCGGTGCCGACCATAGCGGCGTTTCCTTTCAGTCCTGCCGGGAGATAGGCGGCGAGCGTTTCCCACAGGATTTCCTGGCTGTGCTTGCCTTCGATGGTACCCTGATTGCTCAGGGCCTGAAAATTGCGGTCGAATTCGGCGTGAAACACCGCCGACGGAAAGTCCGCTCCGACTGCGCCGCCGAGCAACGCGGCGAAAGAAAGACATACGGCAAAAAATTTTATCATGGTCATGGTTCCTTATCGGTGATCAGTTTTTATAGTACCAGGAGGCGAGGTATTGCGGTTGGGTGACCGAGTTGGTCTGAATGGACTGCCATTCCAGGAAACTCCGGCTTGCGACATGCATGTCCAGCCACAGGAAATTGGCTGTCCGGGGGTCGTGCCGGTATTGGAGGCTGGAATTGTTGTAATCGGTGGCCGCCGACGGGCCGTGACCCGGTTTCACTTCGGCGGTCACCATTTTGGACGAGGGGTCCCGGATGGGCGACACCTTGCGGTAAATGATCGGGTAGCCGGTCGTGTAGCGGTCGCGTCCGATCCAGTAATTGTTGGCGTAGTTGAACGATACGACCGGCCCTGCCTGAGCCTCCGCCGGGCACCAGAATTGCTTGTAGAACTGACTGTCTGCGACGCCTTCTCCGGTCGAAACCATATAGTTGTTCCGGGCCAGGATGCCGACGTTCGTTTCCCCGGGGAACTGATCGTCCCAATCGTTGAAATACATGCCGTAAGCGCTTCCGGTCTGGCGGAGGTTTGAGGTGCAGCTGCTGTGATGGGCTTTCCGGCGCGCGTTGTTCAGGGCGGGGAGCAGCATCGCCGCCAGAATCGCGATAATGGCGATAACGACCAGGAGTTCAATCAGTGTGAAATTCGGGGAGGGCGGTCGGTTTACGATCAGTTTTTCCTGATATGGCTGGAAGGGCGGCTGTTGTTTCATGGTCGGTTTCCTCCGGTATTGATATAATGGTTGATTTTTTTCTCGATAAATCCGCAAACGTCGTTTCCGCGCTTGCCGTTGATGTAGTAAAACAGTTCCCAGGAGACGAAGTAGTTGAATGCCCGGTGCAGGTCCGCGTCCGGAATGGTCGGGTCGGTCTGCGCTTTTTCCCGGAGCTGCCCGGCCAGTTTGCTTTCGTTCTTCAGCAGCGCGGCGTGGATGGGCTGGAAAATGCAGAGCTTCTGCCCCTGCTGCTGGACGGACGGCTCCAGCAGTTTCAGGATGATCCGCAGGCACTCTTCGACGAAATAACTGCGGCGGCTGATGGCGGCGGCTTCGGAAATAATGATGGGGTGGCTTCCGCCCGGATAGGGGATCAGGGTCAGGCCGCGTTCGGCCAATTTTTTCCGTTCATCCTGATCGTTCCGGTTAAAGGAATATTCGGCGATCCGGATCGGCTGGTTTTCCTCCATATGGTAGATTTGTTCATAATCGGAAAAACGGCCGTGGGGCCAGATCAGGTGCCCCGCCCGGTAAAGCTTGCGGATGCGTTCGAACACCGCGAGGAGGTCCTGCGCGGGGGGCATGACCAGCCGGCGGTTCTCGCGGTCAAGGAAATTCAACCCGCTGTTGTCCAGCAGCGAACGGCAATTATGGATGCCGTAGCCGACCGGGCGGTTCGCACCCTTCGCGATGCGCTCGATATAATCCAGCACGCATTCGCGGGGTTCGGGCAACGGCGTCTCTTTGCCGCCCAGGAGATAGTAATTGATGACTCCATAAGGGAAATAACAGGGGGTCGGGCCCCAGCGGATATCGTCGGGAGCCAGAAGCAGATCGGCGTAGACGTCGCCGTAAAATTCGTTCATGACGGAGGCGGGCATGATGTTTTCGGTCGTGAATCCGGCGTGCGCCAGAAAAGCCGGAGAACCCAGCGCCAGGTCGAATTTGCAGTCCACGGGTGACGTATTGTAGCTGACCTGCAATTCGATGTCCGGATTCTCTCGGGTGATTCTGGCGAAAAAGGCATTCCAGAAGACAAACTGCCATTCCTGGCTGTCCTCGACCAGCACATGAATCTGTTTGGCCTCCCCGTACTGCCCGAACAGGCGATCGCCGGAATATTTGAACTCCACCAGACTGGCCTGGCCGGAAGTTTTCGAATAAATCCCGCCGCCCACTTTGGCGCTGACCAGCCCGGCTTCTTTCAACAGTTCCACTGCTTTGGACGCGACATTGACGCTGACGTTGTATTGCGCCGCCAACTCTTTCAGGTTCGGCAGTTTCGCGCCGTTCGGCCAGGTGCCGGAGCGGAGTTCCCCGCGCAGTAGATCGAATAATTGCTGATGTTTATGTTTGATCATGACAATATGGCTGTCCTGTTTTTTATTCATTATACAGCCAAATGTTATTTTGTCAAGTAGTATAATTGATTTTTTAAAGTAATGAGGCGGCGCAGGGGCGCCGCCGCCCGCAACGAGTCATGATTGCGGGCTTTTTTGGGGCTCCGAATCGGAAAAAACAGAAATATTTTGGATAGGAAGGATTGACTTTTTGCGCTTCGGCATTATAATTGATAGAGAAATGGGAACGTTCCCATGAATTCATAAAGAGCGGAATATGGCCATCACCATCACTGAAATCGCAGAAATGACCGGCGTGTCGAAGTCGGCCGTCCACCGGGCGCTGTCCGGTGCGCCCGGCGTGCGCGAGAACATCCGCCAGGAAGTGCTGGAATGCGCCACCCGGCATCATTACCAGCCGAACTTGTCCGCACGAGTGCTGGTCGGCGCCCGGACGCGTCTGACCGCGCTCCTGGCGACGAACTTCGGCAATGTCAATTTCGCTCAATTCCTGCGCGGCGCCGGGGAAAAGGCCGGGGCTTCGGGTTATCACCTGCTGACGGCTTCGGATGAAAAGGAGCTGAATCCGCTGAAACAGCTTGGGCTGGAGGGCGTGATCGGATTTTTCCGAAAACTCGACGCGGGCGTGGTCGGCAGGCTGCCGGCGATCAGCCTGCTCTGGGGCGTGCCCGGCGATATGTCGGTGAAAAACTGCATCTCAAGCGAAGTGGAATACGGCGCCGGGCTGGCCATACGCCATTTGCTGGCGCTGGGGCACCGGCGGATCGGGTTTGTGACGGTGTCGATTCCCGGCGATCAGGATGCCGTGGTCAAGGCGGCGGCTTATCGGCGGGTGCTGGCGGAGGCCGGTATCGAATACGATCCGAGCCTGGTCGTCGGGGCGGAGCTTTACCGGGAGCGCTGCGGTTATGAAGCCGCGCTGAAACTGTTGACCATGCCGGAGCCGCCGACTGCGGTGTTCGGGCTTTCCGACATCCTTGCCACGGGGTGCTACCGCGCCGCCCGGGAGCTGAATTTGCGGATCCCGGAGGATCTCTCGGTATGCGGCTACGACGACAAGGAATATTGTTCGCTGCTGTATCCCGCCCTGACGACGGTTCGCCCGCAGTACGGAGAACTGGGCAGCCGGGCGATGGACATGCTGATTCACCGGATCGAAGGGTGGGAGTATCAGGAGCTGGAGCCGTTGCTTCCGGCTCTCGTGCAGCGGGATTCGACCGGCCCGGTCCGTACCGGAAATCGGAAAAATCGGATGTGCAGAAAATAGAAGAAAAAGGAGAATATCAGAATGACGGATTGGAAGAATCGAATCTTCAGGCGACGGGTTTTTACATTGATCGAGCTGTTGGTGGTGATCGCGATTATCGCGATTCTGGCGGCGATGCTGCTGCCGGCGTTGGACCGGGCGCGGGAACGCGGACGGTCGGTCCATTGCCTCGGCAGCCTGAAGCAGCAGGGGGTGCTGATCATGAATTATGCGGATGAAAACCAGGAATATTTCATCCCGTGGATGATCTACCGCCCGAAGCCCTCCGGCGGCGTGACCGGCGAGCCGTGGCCGGGGTATCTGGTGCGGGTTTACAAGGCGCCGCGCGCGCTGTTCGATTGCCCGTCGTTCGCCAACGCCCGCATCGACAATCTGGACCACTACGGGATCAACTACATGCACCTGGCATCTTCCAAGCGTTACACCAACGACTACGACACGCCGGCCCGGATTCCGCAACTGACCAAGCCGTCCCGGACGATTTCCGTCCTGGACACGACGGCCGACCCGACGGCGCTGGAAGACGGGCGGCGGGTCGGGGATTACCGCTGCCGGGACAATTCTTCCACGGCGTCGTTTCCCTACGCGCGGCACATGGAGTACGCTGCCGGCGGCATGGTGAATATTCTGTGGGCGGACGCTCATGCGGGGGCCGAGGAAATCAAGGGGAGCCCGCTCTCCTACCTTTCCTATCAGGATGAGCTCGGCAGCCCGATCGGAGCCGCTTCCGTCACCGACAATGAAGTTTATAAATATTGGAACCGATAAGCGAAAGAGGAAAACATGCAGAACCGTATCCTGTTGATGATGTTGTGTGCGCTGACGGCCCTGACGGCTTCGGCGGTGGAAATGCCGCTGAACCTGGGCGCCAGGGAGGAAAAAACCCTGTATGACGGCGTTTTCTGGGGTCGTGGCGACAAGGTGCTGTTGAAGTTGAGGGCCTGCAAGCCGTTGGCCGGCGTCGCGGACAAGGGCGCCGCCGCCGGTTATATCCCCGGCATCCGGATTTATGTGAACCAGACGCCGCTGACGGCGGAACAGCTTGTCAACCGTCCGGCGGAGTTCAAAACCGCCAGGGGGCAAACCGTTTCCAGCGTAAACGCCGCGGGCGTGTGGACCCTGCCGTGCCGGGGCGAAGCATTTCCGGCGGAACCGTTTGCGGAGGAGGAGTTTGTCTTTGATATTACGCCGCTGCTGGCCTCGGCGGGAACGCTTCAGGTCAGGGTCCGGAACCAGTCTCCGGCGAAGTATCCCGAGGCGATGATCCGGGAATTCTCCCTGTCCGGGTTGGACGACAGCAAGGTTGAACCGGTCCGGATTCTCGAAAAAACGCTGTCGGCGCAGGAAACGGCGGAGGGCTCGATCACGGTGGACGGCGCCGCCGGAAAAACCAACCTCCTGATGGTGAAATGCCGCGCCGAAAGCCCCAAATTCAACAAACTGGTCCATCTGCTGAAAATCAAGGTGAACGGCGAAGTACTGCGTCCGTTGATGCCGCCGTCGCAAAGAGTGCTGAACCGGAGCCTGCTGCTGCCTGCGGTCAACGCGGAACTGCCGGTCCGCCACGGCGACCCGGCGACCGCGCTGATTCCGTTGTTCCGGGAGAAAATCGGCGGCGGCTCCAAGATGGAAGCGGAGCGGGGCCCCGAATGCAAGGAGGGCATGTGGCTGGCGCGGTTTTCGCCGGACTGGGAAGTGCGGCCGAGGGATTACCGGACCGGCGGGCAGGACTTTCTGTATTTATTCGACCTGTCGGACCTGTTGAAAGAAGGGAAGAACCGGATTTCATTTCAAAACGGCGCTCTGGAGTCCGAAAATTCGCCAAAGCTCCACGTGCTTGCGGACAGCGTCACGCTGGACCGTCCTTCTCCGCTGTCGGCCGAACGGAAAGAGTCCGGCGCCGGGATGAAGCCCGGCGAAGTCACGTTTCGGATGGCGCCGGGTTCGCAGACGATCGACTGGCTGTATCAGGGACAGGTTTTCCTGCAATCGACGGTTGAGCTTGAGGCGCGGCGGTTCGACACCCCCGCCAAGCCGGAACCGGCGACGCTTCAGCGCACGGTCGAATACCTGCCCGCCGGCTATTTTCAAGTCCATGACCGGATTGCCAATCCGCATGATTTCCCGGTGTTGGTGCGGACTGGAAACCGGAATGTTTTTGTTCATCCGCTGGAGGAGCTCCGGGTGGCGGGGCTGGATTACCCGAATTCGCTGCTGTATCAGAAGACGCTGGAGTCGCCGGACTGGAAAAACAAGGTTCTCTGGCGGCGCTTCAATGCTAATCCGACGGCATTCGCCGGTTTCGGGGAACGTCAGGGCGGCGCCGGTTTCGTACTGGCGGACGCCGTCAGCCGCAACCATCACACGTTCGACCGGGTGGACCCGGAGCAGCGCCTGATCGGCTGGGAAACGGGATACCTGAAGCTGGCTCCGAAAGGGACGGTCACACTCTCGTGGCAGTTTCATCCGGCCGCGGAAGGCGACTACTTTGATTTTGCCAACGCGGTGCGGGAACGGCTGGACCTGAACCGGGTGACGGTGGCGGAAAACTTCTGTTTCGCCGGGGTGTCCGACCTGAACAGCAAAAGCGTCGAGGAAATCCGGAAAATGCTGGCGCACCACCGTGCCGGGGCGGTTATCACCTGGGGCGGCTATGTCTGGCCGGACCCGGAACAGGCGAAGCCGCCTTACGATATTATTTTCGGCGCGCCCGTCATGAACGCGCCCTACAAAGACTATCTGAAAGAGCTCGCCGCCGCGGGCAAAAAGCTCAAAGAAGCGGACCCGAAAGTCAAATTCATCCCGTATTTCCACCTGACGCTGGCGGGGCCGCTGACCAAGGACGAAGTCGAACTGTACCATCCGGAAATCTGCATTCAGCGCGACGGTTCCCCCGCGGCCAGGACCTGGGGCGTGAAAGAGAAAAATCGGCGCTTCCGGCCCGAAACCGCCAGTTATTCCATGCTCCCGCAAGAGGACGGGCCGTATGGCAAGGCGATTCGCCGGACGATTGATTATTACGTCGGGCAAATCGGCGCGGACGGTTTTTTCCTGGACGAATACGGCGGCCATTTCTACGACAACCGGGGCGAATCGGATTATTATGAGCTGGACCGCCAGGGGCAGCTTTTCCCGGTGCGGACCGTGGGGGACCACGCGAATCCGTTCGTGCGGCAGGTGATGCAGGAATGCCATCGGAAAGGGCTGAAATTCTGGGGCAACGGCAGCAACTTGAACCTTTATCTGGATGGAGTCGATTTCTGCCCGGTCTTTTCCGAAGCCCGGCTGAACCTCTATCAACCGGCGGAAACGGTCCATCTGGCGACGCCGATCGCCCTGTGGTACCGTCCGGTAGTCGCTACCGTGCGCATGGTGCTGAACGAAGGGCTGATGCCCGGCGGAACCTCGTTGAACTGGCCGCATAATTTCACCGCCAACCTCTATCCGTTCACGCCGCTGAAAATCGGCCAGGGCTTTGTGATCGGGCGCGAGGCGTTGATCTCCGCCGTGCCGCTGCCGGCTCCCTCCGACTTTGGGGGCCCTGAACTGACCCGTTATGAATACGGTGCGGACGGCAAAGAACAAATTTCCCGGGTCCGCTATCCGGCGGGCGAGCGTATTCCGGTTCCTGCGGACGGCTTTATCATCCTGCGTAAATAAAAATATCAATCAATTTCTTTTGAAATCTTTGAGAAATTCGTCAATTACGTTATCATGAACCATTTTGAAATTCAAATAAGGTTATTGAAGCATGGGCTTCGAAACGCCGGATTCGGTTTATTCCGGCACTTGCAATTACAACCAAGAAGTGGCATGATATTCAAGGACCTACACACGGATTCGGTGTTGGTGGTTCTCGATGCTACGGCTTGCGGGCAACAACACAGAATTCGTTGTGGGTGAAATATGGACCGAACGCACGAGGCAAAGGAAAAGAATAATTGAGCGTCACGTGAAGTCCCAGGTCTGTCAGCAAATGAGCGATGCGCTCTCCCGTGACAAAATCACAGTGGCTGGAGTCAGAGGAATAGCCGCGTTCCTGAGGACAAATAACCATGACCCATCCGCCGGAAGCGAGACGGTCGAGATAGGGGGCTAAGATCTCCGCCTGAGTTCCCGACGCAAGATGCTCGAGAACATGGGCACAGAGCAACCCGTCAAATTTGCCGAGGGTATCATCGGCAAAAAATTCGTCAGGAACATAGGCGCGAAGGCCTTGGGCAAGGCACAATTCAACCGAATCCGGATTGTGATCGACGCCGATGCTTTCATTCGTCAGGTGGTTCAAGTGCCGCCCGATGCCGCAACCCACATCAAGAGTCCGGCGACCGCCAAGGTGGCGGTCAATGTTGCGCCGATAAGGCGCCTGGACGTTGAGGAGGCGCTTCCACCAAACACGTTGGAGTCCCCTGAGACGTGCGGTATAATCCTCAGACCGGGTATCCTTCGGGCCTGTCGCGGACATGCGGGGCTGTTGCTTATAAGGGAAATAAACGGCAAGTTTCCTGAGGGGAAACAGTTGCCGTCTCATAATAAACCTTTTTATGCTGACCTTTGCCATCGCGCGCTCCAGTATTTATTTAATTTACTTTAAATATTTGCTGATGTTAGCAAAGCCCCGTAAAAAATACAGCACAGACATGAAATCGTGAGATTCCGCCCATGCTGTAATAACCCTATTTGAAGTTCAAAATTATCGATAACAAAAGTATACTGCCGTTGGCTCGAAAAAACAAACCGGGAAAATAAAAATTATTTTTATTATTTAAAAGTATGCTATTGAATGATAATCAGTGCTCATGAATGGTTCCGTTTTTGGCGATTATTGGGCGGCGGCCGGTTCGAGCAGGAACCAGCGGCTTTCTCCGGCTTTCATGGGCTGGGTGAACGTCCGCCCGTTGACCGGGACTTCCTTGTTGGTGTGGATGTCGGTGACGCGCGCCGGATATGGCAGGGTAAACGTCACATCGCCGCCGCGCACCGCGTGGGCGCTGATGAACGAACCGTTCATCGACGTCTGCACCTGATTCGGAGCGCACAACCGGTACGCGCCCGCCTGTCCCGCGATGTTGTTCAACAGCTCGGGGCTCAGACCGGAGGAGGCGGTCACGTAGACCGAGGTCCAGCCGGGGAAGCGTTTGACGGCGGTGGCGGTGGCGTTGTCGGCGGCGTAGCGGGCGATGACTTCCGCCTGCGGGTCGTCCACCGTGAAGCGCGACACTTTCAGCGCTTCGATCGCGTCCGCTCCCTGGGTCAGTCGGAACAGATCGCCGTAGCCCTGCCGGGGAAGCAGTCCTTGAGCCAGCGGATGCCCTGTTGCCGGATAGACTTCGAAATCCTTCGGCTGGATCTCCATGTTGACGTTCATGCCGGTGAGACTGCTGACGGCGGAGGCGTCGGAGGGGAATTTGCCGTTCAGGTAGTCGGGGGCGTAGAGCCAGATGAGGGTCTTGCCGCCGCGCTTCAATTTTTCTTCGATGAACTTCCGTTCGGCAGGGGTCAGCTTGTAGGAGTTCATGAACACATAGACCTTGTAATCGGCGCCGTGGGGCGAGGCGATCAGGTCCTCCAGGAAATAACTGTCGTAGGGCACGCCGGAGGTGGCGATCGCGATGCCCTGATAACCGAGCAGCCAGCTCAGGTTGTTCCGGAAACGGTGAATCGTCATGCGGGCGCTGTTCGGCGCGTCGGAATCGGTCACAATCACCATATCGGGGCGGAACGCCTGAGGGCGTGCCTGAACCTGCTTGAAAGTATCGACGGACGCCTTGATTTCCTGCAGGATATCGGGATTGGAAAAGGCGTTCTCGGAAATATCGAAATACCACCATCCGTTGCCCGCGGCCAGGAAATCGCCGGTCAGCTTGCGGTTGGTGCTGCGGAATTCCTCCGGCGTGAGGGGCGTGCCGATTTTCATGGAGCCGATTTCGTTGTAATACGTTTCGCGGAGCCAGGAACGGAGGTCCATTTCCAGCACCCACAGTTTATTGTTGGCGTGGAACGAATCGAACGAATTGACATTGCCGTTCGGCATGCCGGGGCGGCGGTTCTGATAGGAGGGCTGGGTGACGACGAGGTCGATGTCTTTGCTTTCGAGCAGGGGTTTGCAGTATTTGCTCAGCGAGCCGCCCATCAGCCAGGTGATTCCGAGCATCGGCTTGTCGAATTCTTCTTTGATGGCCCGGACCAGGTACTCTTTGATTTTCCAGGTGCGTTCCTGACGGAATTTCTCGTAATCGTGGTCGGGTTGTTCCGTCTGCGGCGAATAGAGGCTGGAGGAGTTCCGGCGGTCGTAGTTTTCGTAGCGGCTGACCGGGACGGCGGCGGTATCCCGGGTGACTTGGGAATCGCTCCAGGCTTTGGCGAGCGCCGCGTCGCTGGCGTATTCGGTCTTCAACCATTGGCGCCAGGCGGCGGTTCCGGCTTCGCTGTAGTCGCGGCGGAGAACCTCGAACTGGCCGTCGTGGCCGCCGCTGGCGAAGGCGCCGACCACGACTTTGTCCAGTCCTTCCGCTTTCAGGCGGCGGATAAAGGCGCGGGTGATTTTAGCCACATCTTCGAACGGTTTGTCGAGGTAGGGGGACGGCCACAGGGTGTTGCCCGCAGGCAGTTGGTCTTCTTTTTTGAACCCCATCATATAGAGGGTGTTGCCGTATCCGGCTTCGCCGCGTTCGTTGAGCCATTTGGTGTCCGGGTTGTTCGCCACGTAGTCGGCGGGCCAGTGGATGTTGATGCCCAGGATCATATACGATTCCGGCGAACGGCGGACGAATTCACGGATCTCGTTGATCAGCGGATTGAGGTTATAGTTGTCGTTGGCGGCACTGGGCCAGACCGGGCCGTCGGTCAGTTCCGACGGATTGCGCGGGTTGATGCCGTCGAAATCGTTGATTTTCACGATGACGTTGTGCAGTTTGATGCCCGCTTCTTCCATCAATTTGAAGTCGCCGTAGCCGGGGCGGAAGGGGAAATAGAGTACCGGAGGCGTCGTTTCGCCGTTGATTTTCAGTTCGACTTTACCGGCGGCGTTTTTCTCAAGCTTGGCGCTGGCCACGGGACGTTTGGCGATGATGGCTCGGGCTTCTTCCAGCGTGTAGCGGGGCGGTTCGGGGATCAGCGGCGAATGGTTGATTTTCCACGGCCGGGCGGGGAAGCTCAGATCGTCCAGCCAGACCGTCACCGGGTTGCCGTAAATCCGCACCACCAGATGGAATTTGCGCGCTTCTTTGGCGGGGCGCAGGCCGAGTACGCGGCGGTTCCATTCGCCGGGAGGCGAATTCAACAGATAGGCCTGGCTTTGCCAGCCCCAGCCCGCCCGGGGAACGTCGTCGTGGGCGCTGACCTCGCCTTTTTCGTCTTCGAGCCGGAAAAAGAGCAGCGAGGAACCGGTGCAGTCGTCGGCGCGGTAATAGCCGCGCCAGTTCCAGAACGCTTTTGCCGGGACCTCGACCGCCTCGGCGGAACGGAGCTCGACATAGCCCTGGCCGTTGGTTTTGACGATGCGCAGCGACTGTTTGCCGTCGCGGGCGGTCTGCGGATCGATGGCGCAGTCGCCTTCCGCGCCGTCTTTCAGGGCGAAGGTCCAGCCGGACGGCGCGGCGGCGTCGGCTTCAAAACCGCCGTTGACGATGACCGAGCGGTTCGGCCCGGTGATGTCGGGGGAGGGCCAGTCCAGCATCTCGCGCAGCTTCGGGGTCAGCCGGGGGCTGTCCAAGAGCGCGTTGCTCATGGCCATGCGGATGCGTTTATTGGGGGATTTCAGCAGTTCGGCGAATACGTTTTCATCGTTGCAGACCGTCAGCAGCGTCACGACGGCGGCGCCGAGCGCGATGTCGTTCGGCGCGCCCGAACCGGGCGATTGGATCATTTTCAGGAGGTCCGGCACGATGGACGGATACTCGGCGCCTGCTGAAATAAAGACGTTCATGGCGGCGATGCGTTCCACCGGTTTGGATGATTTCAGCAGCGGTTCGCACTCTTTCAGGTGCGGCACGGCCTTGTCGCCCATTTCGGCGAGGGCGAGCATCCGCCGGACGGCGGGTTCGTCGCCCGCGGTTTGCGCGGCAAGCAGGCCGCAACTCAACAGCGCCAGTACGGCGATGCAATATTTCCACATGATAGATGACTCCTTTGTCTGTCGTTTTTACGTTAATGGATTATTGGAAACGGAATTCATTTTCGTTGCATGTGCGGATTGCGCCCGTCCGAATCGTGCGGCGCGCGCTGGATGCGGTTTCGGGAATCTTGTTCGAAGCTGGCGTGGGCGTCGGCCCATAAAATATTGGCGCCGCCTTCGTGTCGATCATGGAAATTCATGGTGCCGACGCCTTTGTCGTCAACGCAGAAAACGCCTCCGGTACTGTTGTCGTAACTGTCGACGAGCATGACTTTGGCGGATGGATTTCGGACCTCGTTTTCCTTGGCGGAACGGAGGAGGTCCACGCTGAATTCACCGCCGATATGATAGTAGTTGTATCCGTAACCGATATAGCGGTAACGCGATGCGGTGTTCGGCTTTGATACGGCATCTTCTTTGCCGTTGGTATAGATGCTGGTCAGCATCGACGAGCCGGGGCATTTGTAGACGCCGGCTTGAATCCGGTACAGCTCGCGTATGCCGAATCCCCAGTTCCAGGTGGAATAGTCGGTTTCGCTCCGGGACCACGGGATGTAATAGCCGTCGTAATCCTGCAGATAGGAATTGAACAGGACGCCGAACTGCTTCTGGTTGCCGGTACAGGAAATGGCGTTGGCTTTGGCTCTGGCCTTGTTCAGCGCGGGCAGCAGCATCGCCGCAAGGATGGCGATGATAGCGATTACCACAAGAAGTTCGATCAGTGTAAAAATGGGATTCCGTTGTGACATGGTTTGCACCCTCCTGTATTAAGATTTAAGATTCAAGTATATAGTTTTAGATAATCGTCGTAAGGAATCACTTGTCCGGGCATGTTTTCGCGCAGGAACAGCATGTCGCGCTTGCGCACGATCAGGTCGGGGGCATCCCACGGACAGCCGCAACTGCCGCCGAGGAACATGGACGGTTTCACATATTGATTTTTCCGCGCCTCCTGTTCTCCCGGGTGCTTGATCCGCGAAATCAGCAATTCGAACGCCAGCCGGGCGTTTTCCTCGAACGACGACACGACCGAGGTCAACGGCGGGTTCAGCAGATAGGCGAACGCGGACCCGTCGAACCCGATCAGAGCGAAATCCTCCGGCACCCGGACGCCGTTCCGGTCCAGGAACTGCATCAGCCGGGCGCCGATAAAATCATTGCTCATCAGCCCGCAGGTCACGCCTTGCTCGCGGATGCATTCAAGGATGCGCTTTTCGGCGGGTTCTTCGAACGCTTCGATCATGTGAACCTGTTCCGCCGGCAGCCCGGCTTCCGCCCAGGCCTGCCGCAGCCCCTCCAGTTTCAGGAAGGCCGAATTGTAATTGGTGCAGAGCAGGACGATTTTGCGGTGTCCGTGCTTCAGCAGGTGGCGCCCGGCGAGGTAACTGCCGGCTTTCAGGTCGGAGGCGAAATCGAAATCGCTTGGCGGTTCCTTTTTGCCCTGAGGCAGCTTGACGATGACATTGGGGATCCTGGTCATTTCCAGAATTTCGGGCGGGGGCGTGCCGAGAAAAATCAGGCCGTCCACGCCCCGGGACAGGATATTGCGCATGCTCTCGCGGTAAACCTCCAGTTCGCGCAACGGATGAGCGATCGGGTCGAGCAGCAGTTGATAGCCGAAATGCGGCGCGTAATTCAGGAAATGGTTGATCTCGATCGCCACCGAATACTGGATGACGCAGACATTGACCAGCCCGATGGTCCGTGAGGGCTTGCCGGACAGCACCTGCGCCGAAAGGTTCGGGATATAGCCGAGCTCACGCGCCACGTCGACGATCCGCTGACGCTTCTCGGCTGAAATCGCCATGCTGCCCTTGGCGTTGTTCAGCACGAACGACACCAGGGGGCGCGAAACCCCGACCTTGTCTGCGATTTCCTTTAACGTGACCCGCATGAAACCCTGCTTTTTATTTTAATTACACGCATAATATTACACGGATAATTAAATTATACAGCCACTCTGTCATTTTGTCAAGGGGCTTTCCGAAAATTTCCCGGAAAGCGGGTGCGAACCATAAAAGGACTGGTCTGGATATCGGACACGCCGGAATTGACCGCGAGCCGGAGCGGAGGCCGTACAGGCACGGCCGCCGCTCCTGACAATTCATCCGGTTTCAGGTCTATATCTAGTGCAGTGTCTCCCAAGTAGTATAATTGAAAAAGGGTGCTATATTTTCTGCATCGAAGCCGCGGGAACCGTGAACGACTGGTCGGGGCCGAACGTCGAGTTGAAAAGTAAATATTTGAGCGGGAATGTTGTCCGCAAACTGGACATCGCCCGGACCGAGGTCGATCCGAAATACCGGGCCAATGTCGAAGCGCTGGAAAAAGTACAGCCGGCGCCGCTGCATATCGAGGATATCGACTTTATGCTCGGCAGCTTCTGGATTCCAGCCAATATCATCCAAGCCTGGTTGGAAACTGCATTCAACACGGAGTGTACGGTCAGTTATGGTGATAAAGGAGACCGTTGGTTCGTCAATGCCGAGTACCGTTTCCGTTATACTTTTATGTGGGGGAATTCTTGTATCCTGAAATCACCTCGTGATATTTGCGGTATTCCAATGGGGTAATGCCATTCAGCTGCTTGAAAATGCGCGAAAAATAGTGTGCGTCATTAAAACCCGATTTCTCGGCAACGTCACTCACGGACCAGTTGCCTTCAACGAGCAGTTGCTGCGCGAATTCGTTGCGCAGACGCATGACATACTGGTGGGGAGAGATTAGAAAGCGTTTTTTCCATAAACGCCGGAAAGTCGGATAAGAAAATCCGAATTCTGAAGTCAGCGAGCTCAAATTGAAATCATTCCTGAAATTATCATTCAGCCAGGAATGAAGAGCGAGGAGCCGTTTATTGTCCTGAGAAGAATTGGAAAAATAGCGCATATCACGACTTTCGTTCAGCATGCACGCCGCCAGAAGATCCAGCTGGCCGCAAAACTCCTGGACAAGTGGCTGCTCGATAATTGACGTTACCAGTTTAAAGTATTGCATGAAACCCGGCAGATCGTGAATCGGCCAGATACGTTTTTCAAACGGTTCGGCAAATAAATCCGTGGCAAAACGTTGTTCCGCCCCGTCGTTGTAACCAAAAAAAAGCTCGTCCCAGGTTTCATCAGGACCGTATTCACGACCGTCTCCCGGAACATTGATCATTGCAAAAGGCGCCTGCAAGGTGATCGTTTTTCCATTTTGGCGCAGCCAGCCGGAACCGCGGATCACAAAAAAAAGTGATGGAAGAACAAAATAACGTTTGATGGTTGATTTCTTGTTGTATAGCAAGCCGATGCGTTCAAGTGGTTCAATGCCAATTTTTAATGGTGTGATGGTCACATAACAACTGAAAAGGATGCTTGGCAAAACTATCAGCAGGGGGCGCAAAAAACGTTCTACTGGAATCCGGCGGAGAGCAATCCTTACAAATAGATTCATAAGCTAACGAGGAAAATTATATGCAGTCAAGTCATTACTTGCTTTCAGTTTTATTAATTGCACTTTTGTGCGGTCGCAGCATTCTTTTACAGGGGGCTCCTTTGGTAGCGGACCGGTATACCCTGCTCCTGGCTGGATTTGAAGACGGAGTTGAGCAGCCTGATTATTCGGTCGGGCCATCGGCGTTTTTCAATTCCGGTGCAGTAAAGATTCTTGAGGGATATTACGGTTGTGGTCTGGACTTGAGGCCACATTTCCCAAGCCAGAAAAATCTTCGCATATACAACCGATGGGCGTTGATGATGGAGGGGAATATCCTCCCGGATGAAGGAACGTTTGAGTTCTTCGTCAATTTAAAGAACAGTCCGGCACCATATTCGCAGCCGTTGTTAAATGCTTTTGTCGGTCGTTTCATTGATGACGGCAAAACTTATGTCGGGACTTATTTATATCTGTCGGACAAGAAGATCCGGTGGCGTTTCCCCATTTGGAGCAGAGACACTCGCGAACATTGGAGCGGCGAGATAGACTTTTTGCGTGACAAGCAATATGGCGGAGAGGCGCTTTCCAAAGACTGGCATCATCTGGCCATTGCCTGGGCCAGTGGCGAAGCGTTGCTATTCCTTGACGGTCGACTACTGGCAAGCTGCAATCTTAAAGGAAAATTCGGTTTAACCCTGTTGAACAACCTTTCACATGGCATGCATATGTCCGGTTATGTCATAGACGAATTGAGAATATCGTCGATTGCCCGCTATAAAAATAATTTCGAACCTAATTGGCGCAACGGGAAACGTCCAATTAACGCTTTTACCACCAGTCAGAATATCCGTCGCTATCCGGTGGAATACCGCATTCCTCCCTCTCCAATTAACAAGATGCCTTCCGGCATAAAGATCAATAAACTGGATTGCGCCTTGCTTATGTATGAAGGATACGATCGTCAAATTCTCGAAGGAGCAAAACCGCAACTGTTCGGTAGCCGATTCGAACAACAATTCGATGCAATTTCAGTTGATGGAACGGTCGAGGATGCTACAGATGGAGTGAAACTGTTCAAACTCAATATCCGCAACGGTAAGCTCGAAACACAAAGACTGGAACTGCAGTTTGCCGTGAAACCTGATTTCAAAGCCGCAGAATATTTTGACGGAGCCGAAGTTCGTCGTCATCTTTCTCTGCCCCGTTATCGTTCCGGATATATTTTTATTCTGCCGCTGGGAGCGGTAGCCGACAGTAGCGACTTTGTGGCTACAGGATTAAGTCCTCGCTTCCCTTACAACGACCTGGTTCACGGTTGGTCACCGGAAGGTATTTTATCTGTAGGCGTTAAATTCGTCCTAGCTCCAGGGGAAGAATTTACTGTGACCTTTTACAGCGCCCGAGGAAAAAGTAAGTTTGGCACTGACGCGGCTTTGGATCAATACTACAACTGTTTCGCAGACTTATATAAACGCCCGGAAAAATCAACAGTCTATTCATATTTATCACCAACAGGACACTGGCGAATTAAGCCATCATTGGATATAGTGCGCCAAGGTTATGCCGGTTCCTTCTGGGGACATGGACCGGCTCATACCAAAGGTGATGAACCTGGTAAATGGTGGGAAATGGAAAAATATCTCAATGCTTATTCCTACAAACATGCCCGACATTCCGAAGAGAAAATGGAGACACGGGAGAATCTTCACGAACTCATTGCCGCCGAACATAAATTTGAATTTGACAACGCCTATCCGGTAAGGCGTTTCCATATTGCTCCTGACTTGACACCGGAATGGATCATCAAGGAACTTGCTCCTGATCTTTTACCTTCCGATGATCCGCTGGTCACTGGTCAATACTACAAGCGAATAAACGGTAATTATTTTGTCAATGAATACGATACGCCGTTCGGCGCGCATTTCCGCCGCCAGATGAAAGAATATTTTGAACTGGGTATGCGCGGTACCAGTCCAGGCTGGATTAACGACATTCTTTATGTCGCTTCGGTAATGCGTTTCAACGATCCACTCGCCCGTAAAACCTCCGGACGCAGTTTCTCTGCTGACATGGGAGACTTCGTTCGTGGTGCCATGGGCAAACAGCAGCGCATGGAGGAAATCAACAAGATGACCTGTAATAAATATCCCATGAGCATAATTGCAGACGGTGGTTTAGTATCTTATACGGTGGGGGCCTACGCCTGTCAGGCAGCAATCGAAAGCGGTGACATCTTCCTGTGGCTGTATGCCTGTAACTATGTCAAGTACGGCAGGCAGATATTCGGCGAAAAGCCGATCAGTGCACATTCCTCTCCTCAATCTTTCGCTCTCGGCAATCATCTCCAATCGTCAATTACTCCGGAAATGCTCCGTGAGTTGCTACGCGACTCACAACGCCGAATCATTAATTTTTCCCTGAAACATGCAATACTACTTGACCCCTTTGCTTATAATATTGGCAAACAATACATCATGGAACAAACTCCCCTGTTGGTTGAAGCTTCTATCCGTGGGCGAAAAGCAGTTCCTGCTGGTTGGGTGAATCAGCCGGGCTGGATACGGCGAAGCGGGGAGGGGACGAAGTCACTGATTATCATCGGTAACGACAGCAATCAAGAATTCGCGGCCAAAGTGAAGTTGGACAATGACGAGTTTGATGGTACCCCTTTGCCGGTGGATTTTTTCGGCGGTTATTTGGCCGGTCAAGGTAGTGGCGAAAGTATAGAATTTAAGCATGATATTCCAGCGCAATCCGTATGGGGGCTATTAACACCATTGATAGTTTCAAGGACACGAGTGAGCGGATTTACCACTGCAATGCGGGGCGATGGAGTTGATTTCACCGTTGTGGCGGAAATTAACTGTGATACCCCTGCAACACTGAAATTTGATGATTTTGCTCCATTGTATAGTCTTTACTCTCTGCAAATAAATGGAGTGGAAAATAATTCAGCTTCAAAGCTGATACAATTATCGCAAGGATACTCTAAAATCGAATTGAAGTATCATTGTACACCATTGTATTTCTCGGCAGAAGAACTATCCAAAATAGAGCTGATTAAAGACGGCAGGTGTAATTTTGTCATCATTGCTGATTCAGGATATCACTACCGCAAGCTTGACCGCAATTTTAAACTTGGCTTTGACCAGGGAACGGCGATGATGTTGACCGATTTTATCCGCTTATATGATTGGGAAGACGGGATTTTAGACAATATGGGGCTGCCGGAATGGCATAGCCAACCTATCGCAGAAACCTCCCGCTGGCAATTCATTCTGCAGAGCAAGGCCGAACATAATGGGGCATCTATTGATCAAAAAAAGAAGCATATCATCGTCAAAGGAACGACGCCTGGAGAAGCGCGCCGAGTGATGGTCATATTAATGCGGATGATTGATCGAAAATATCCTCGATTGGGGTCATTGATTCCACTGGATTTTTACAAAGGACGTTTTGATCGGAACCACTCTTGGAAGAATACCGCGTTTGGTAAACATCGTGATATGAAATTTTTCTTGGATTTCAGTGACCAAGATTTCCTATTGAAGCCGGTCTTATCAAGAGAAAATGAAATACTCTACCAGAATGAAAATTGCAACTTTGCCGACAGATACAAACTCAAATTTCCGCCGTTTATAGTCGAACCGACTTATACCGACAATTTTGTCTATGGTTTTGATGGTGAAAATAAATTCTCCCCGAAGCCCTTATAGCCTGAAACTGTACTTGACTTCCAGGCATTTTCAAAAAAAGCTATAAAGAAACGCCGTGTGCAAGTTTTTTTGTTAAAAATTAAATAAAATTTGAAAAGAAGCGTAATCGGTCAGTCCGCCGATAGGCTCCCGCATTACGCTAAAGACTAATTTCCTGTCCGCAAAAGACGACTTGATGAAGGCGCAACTCGCCGCCGGCGAATTCAACTATTACGCCTGGCTGGTGCCGTATATCGGTTTCGCGGGCAAGGGCAACAACAGCTTTATCTCCGTCTGCCCCGCGGCGCAGATGACGGGTCCTGGCGGATTGCTGGGAAATCAGACGTATTCCATCAATCCCTATCTGGGAAAAGTCGGGACCGGTTATTCCAGTCCGGTGTATCCGTTTCTGAAACTCGGACGGATCAAGCGGGCTTCGGAGGTCATGATCTCCGCGGACGCAGGGGAATCCGTCCGGCTCAAGCAACGCGAGCTTTACCTCGTATCCCTTTGCTTTTACCAATGCCTGGCTGATTGCCCGTGACTGGCCCGTCAAGATCCATGAACAGCTGACCCCTGCCACATTGTTGAGTTCGGATGATCCGTCACGCGAGGCTCTGAGCTTCTCCCGTCACGACAATCGGACCAATACGGTACGGGTGGACGGCAGCGCCGCCGGCTATACGCCGTATGAGCTGAAGTTCGGCAATATCGTCGGCTGCTGATCAGCGGTGCGGATGGGCTTTGAGGATGCGGCGGATTTCGCGGGCGATGGTGGCCAGCCGGTGCGGCTTGGGCAGAAACCCGCGGGCACCCGCTTCCAGAAGGTCATTGACTTCTTCGTCGGACACATATCCGCTTGAAAGCAGGATGTTCGCTTTCGGGTCCAGCGCCTTGATCTTGTAGAACGTCTGGTGGCCGCCCTGTCGGGGCATGACCATGTCCAGCAGTACGAGGTCGATTTGTTCGGGATTGTTACGGTAGATTTCGACGGCGTCGATGCCGTTCTCGGCGAGCAGGACTGAATACCCGAGCTCCTGCAGGGCTTCGATCAGGAAATCCCAAATGGTTTCCTGGTCGTCCACGATCAGAATGGTTTCAGTTCCCCGGGGCATGTCCGTGCTGTTATCCGTCATTTTCCAACGCTTCCTTCCTCTGTTGATCTCTGGTTATTAAAATAACCATGATTGCGGCAAAATCAATGTTGAAGCGGTTGATTTTCGCATGATTTTGGTGTTTTTGCAGATATCCGAGTTTTAAAATGCTGAAAATGAGCTATATTAAGAACAACTTGTCATTGAGAGATCAACATGTTGTGAAGGAACCAAACGATCGTGAAAGAAATTAAAGTTGGAATCATAGGCTTCGGGACCGTGGGTGCCGGAGTGGCCGCAAACCTGCTTGAGCATGGCGAAATGATTGCCGTCCGTACCGGAGTCAAGCCGGTTCTGGCCGGAGTGGCCGATGTCGACATCACCCGTGACCGCGGCGTGAACGTGCCGAAAGAACTTTTGACTACCGACTCCACCGGATTGATTGCCAAATCCGATATCGTCGTCGAACTCATCGGCGGCACCACAATCGCCAAAACCTTCATTCTCGAAGCTCTGAGCCAGGGCAAATCCGTCGTGACCGCCAACAAGGCCCTCCTGGCCAAGCATGGCGTGGAACTCTTTGCGGCGGCGGAAAAAACCGGCGCCCGGATCGGCTACGAGGCCAGCGTGGCCGGCGGGATCCCGATCATCAAGGCCCTGCGCGAAGGGCTGGCCGCCAACCGGATCAATAAAATTTACGGGATCATGAACGGCACCTGCAACTACATCCTGACCCGGATGGAACGCGAAGGGCTTGATTTTGAACCCATCCTGAAAGATGCCCAGCAGCTTGGCTATGCCGAAGCCGAACCCTCGCTCGATATCGACGGGTTCGACACCGCCCACAAAACCGCGATCCTCGCATCGCTGGCCTACGGCGAATGGTTCGGCATGGACCCGCTCTACATCGAGGGCATCCGCGATATTTCGCTGACCGACCTGCGTTTTGCCGACGAACTCGGCTACCGCATCAAACTGCTGGGGATCATCAAGCAGGACGCCGACGGCGACATCGGAATCCGGGTTCATCCGACCCTGATTTCCAAGAAAGCCCTGCTGGCCGACGTGTCCGAGGTCTTCAACGCGGTCATGGTCAACGGCGATTACGTGGGCAACACCATGTTCTACGGACGCGGCGCCGGACGCGAAGCGACCGCCAGCGCGGTGGTCGCCGACATCATCGACATCTCGCGGGGCATGGCCGACGGCTGCCGCAACAGCATCCCGGCTTTCCTGCCCGGCAAACTTTTCCGCGGTATTTTGCCGATGGCGAAAACCGAAAACCGTTATTACCTGCGCATTCAGGTGAAGGACGAGCCCGGCGTGATCGCCCGGATGTCCGCGATCCTGGGCGACAAGGGGATCAGCATTTCGAGCTTTATCCAGAAAGAAGGGCAGTCCGGCGACAATGTTTCGCTGATGATCCTGACCCACCTGACCCGCGAGGAGCTGATCAAAGGCGCCATCGGCGAAATCGAAAAAATGGATCAGGTCCGAGAGAAAGTGAAACTTTTCCGAATTGAGGATATATCGTAAAAATGGGTTTGAGCAAGCATACTGTAGAAAAGATCGGCGGTACGTCGATGAGCATGTTCGGGGATGTCATGCGCAATGTCATCATTGGAAAGCGCCGCCCCGAGGAACTGTATAACCGGATTTTTGTGGTGTCCGCTTACGGCGGCATCACCAACCTGCTGCTGGAAGACAAGAAAACGGGACAGCCCGGTATTTACGGCCTTTTCGCCGAGAAGGGCGATTGGCAGGGCATGCTGGAAAGCACCCGCGCCCGGATGATCGAATTCAACCGTTCGTTCGTGGAACTCGGGCTGAACCAGAAGCAGGCCGACAACTTCGTCAACGAGCGGCTGGACGGCATCAAATCCTGCCTGGAAGACCTGAGCCAGCTGCAGACGTTCGGCCATTTCCAACCGGGGGATTTCCTGCCGGCAACCCGTGAATTTCTGAGCGCCGTCGGCGAATCCCACAGCGCGTTCAACTCGGTGCAGATTCTTCGTCATCACGGCATCAACGCCGAATTCGTCGATCTTTCCGGTTGGCGCGAAACGATCGTCAGCAGCATCGAAGACAATATCCGGCGCAATCTCAGCGTCCTGAATTTCGCCGAATGCATGCCGATCGTCACCGGTTACGCCAAATGCTCCGAGGGGATCATGAACCGTTTCGACCGCGGCTACAGCGAAATCACCTTCAGCAAGATCGCGGTGGTGACCAACGCCCGCGAAGGGATCATCCACAAGGAGTTCCACCTGAGCACCGGCGACCCCAAACTGATGGGCATCGACAACGTCAAGATCATCGGCAACACCAATTTCGACATTGCCGACCAGCTGGCCGACATGGCGATGGAGGCGATCCACCCCAAGGCGTCCAAGGAAATGGAACTGCGCAACATCCGCATCCGGGTGAAAAACGCGTTCGATCCCGAGCATCCGGGCACGCTGATCAGCAAGGATTACGTTTCGCCCGAGCCGCGGGTGGAGATGATCTGCGGGCGCAACGACGTGGTGGCGATTGAAGTGTTCGACCCGGAAATGGTCGGGCAGAGCGGATATGACTATCAGTTGCTCCAGAGCTTCGACCGGTACCGGCTCAGCTATATCGCCAAAAACACCAACGCCAACACGATCACCCATTTCGTGGCGCAGAAGAGCAAGAACCTCAAGGTCTGTCTGGAAGACCTCCGCCAGCGTTTCCCCGGTGCTGAAATCAATACCCGGGAAGTGGCGATTGTGTCGGTGATCGGTTCGAATATGAAGATTCCGGGGTTCCTGTCGCGTGCGGCGGTGGCTCTGGCGGCCAATCATATCAACGTATTGGCTCTGGACCAGTGCATGCGCCAGGTCAACATCCAGTTTATGATTGAGCGCGAGCACTACCAGACGGCGCAGATTGCGCTGCACCGGGAATTCGTGGAAAAAGAATAAATTAAAAACACCGGGGAGTGTCATGAAAAAACGACAATGGATATTCGGCGGCATGCTGTTAATGGCCCTGCTGTTCGGCGGTTGCCAGTCGCCGGAATTCTACCAGGAACGCGCCGTCGACCGCGCCCGTGAATATCTGTTGAAGAAAAGCACGACCCTGACCCCGCTTCAACGCGAGTATGTCAAGTTCAATAAGCCGTTGATCATGTCGGAAACCCTGCTGGGCGACCCCGGGGAAGGAGTCAGCGCGGGCGGCGATGAAATCTCACCGCACTCCCGGGTGCATTTCAATATCGCCTGGGTGATTCCCGGCAAGAAAGAGATCCATATGGTGTTCGGCGTCAGCGAGCCTTCGATGGCGATGTGGTATCCGGAACGCCTGATTGTCAAGGAGTTCATCCAGCCCGACAAGAAGCGCGACGGCGCGATCAAGGCGGGTCGCCGGTTTGTGCTGAATACGCTGTTGGACCTGGAATTGGGAAATATCAACCGGGTTCGTTTTTCGGAGCCGGGATTTGTTCAGACGACCTACAAGCTTGAACTCAATTACAAAGCGCGCGGCATTACCGAGCTGGAAGCGGAAGCCCTGACGAAGCTTACCCAGTGCTCCCTGGTCTGGGACGGCATTGTCCCCGGCGAAAAGATTATTGCGGTCGGATTGGGGCAGCCCGATCTGGCCGGCTGGAAGCCGATGATCAGTTTATTCACCTCCGAGGCGGACCTGCGGCTCCATATCAAACCCGAGGAAAAGGCGCAAGAAACGCCGAAGTCGCAATCGGAGCCTGGGCTGGAATCTGAACTGGAACCGGGACAGGAAATCGACAAGGATGCCGACAAAAAACCGGAAGTGAAAAAAGCTCCGGCGCCGCCCAAGCCGGAAGTCGAACGCCTGCTGGAAGAACTTGTCGAAGAAAAAAAGGCTGATGATCAATGAAAAGCATGACCGGTTTTGGACGGGGAGCCGCGGCTACTGCCGACGGGCTGACCGGATTCGCCGTTGAAATATCCTCCGTCAATCGCAAACAACTGGAAATCCGGATAAACCTGCCCCGCGAGCTCAGTATGCTCGAACCGGCGGTGCGTTCCGCGGTCAACGCCCGGATCAGCCGCGGCAGTCTGGCCGTGCGGGTGGCGCTCGAGGGCGAGAGTACCGCGCTCGGCGTGCCGAAAGTGAACCGGGCGGCGTTGACCGGCCTGATCGAACAGTTTCGACGGGTTCAGGAGGCGACGGGGATTCCGGGGCAGATCGAGATTCAGCATCTGGCGCTGGTTCCCGGTGTGATCGAGGACGTGGCGCTGGACGCTTCGCAGCCGTGGATCGAAGAAGTGCTGCTCCGTGCGGTTGAGGCCGCGGTGGACAATCTGCTTGCCATGCGTTCGGCCGAAGGCAAATCGATTGAAGCGGACTTTGCCCGGCGGCTGGAGCTGCTGGAAAGCCTGGTGGACCGGATTGAACCGGTTGCGGCCGGGCTCCCGGCGTTCATGCGCGAAAAAATGCGTGAAAAACTGAAAAATGCAGGCCTTGAGGTTGAATATGATGACGAGCGACTGTTGAAAGAACTGGTCATTTATAGTGATAAATCGGATGTGACGGAAGAATTGACCCGCCTCCGGAGCCATTTTGGACAGTTCCGCAATTTTATCCGGGCGGAACAGGAGCAGGCGGGGCGCAGTCTGGATTTTCTGGTTCAGGAAATTTTTCGCGAGATCACCACACTGGGGAACAAGGCTTGTTGTTGTGAGGTCACGCCGCTGGTGGTCGAGTTCAAAAGCGAGCTCGAAAAAATCCGTGAACAGGTTCAGAATATCGAATAGCAGAAGGAGGACTAATCCATGACCACGGAAAGAAGAGATTCTGCATCATTACCGCGTTTGTCCGGCAAAAAACTCAGCATACTGGTCGAGCGCATTTGCAATACGTATCAGGATAAATTCGGCGTCAACAGCGCCGAAGGGGACAACCTGCCCCGCGCGCAGGAAATTGCCGAACTGGCGAAGAAATTCAGTGAAATTATTTTTCCCGGCTTTTATACCAAAGGCAGTTACTCGATGGGAGCCATGGCTTACCATACGGGGCATCTGCTGACGGAGCTTTATGAAATACTGCTGGACTTGACGATCCGGGCCTGCCGCTTCGAATGCGGGCAGGAAGACCGGAGCCATTGCTGCGTGGTCGAGCGCAGCGAACAGGTCGTGATCAGCCTGCTCGAGAGCATCCCGGAACTTCGGCAGAGCACGAAGCTGGATATCGAGGCGGCCTACGCGGGCGACCCGGCGGCAAGCTCGTTCAGCGAAGTGATTTTGAGTTATCCCGGCGTTCATGCGATCACGATCCAGCGTTTTGCGCACCTGCTGTATCATGCGGAAATTCCGCTGTTGCCGCGAATGCTGACCGAATATGTCCACGGCCAGACCGGGATCGACATCCACCCCGGGGCGCATCTCGGCCAGGGGATGTTCATCGACCACGGCACCGGCGTGGTGATCGGCGAAACCTGCCATATCGGCAGCAACGTCAAAATCTACCAGGGGGTTACCCTCGGCGCGCTGAGCTTCCCGAAAGATGCCTGCGGCATGATCATCAAAGGCAAGAAACGCCATCCCACGCTTGAGGACAACGTGACGATCTATGCCGGAGCCAGTGTGCTCGGCGACATTGTGATCGGGCATGATTCGATCATCGGCGGCAACGTCTGGCTGACCGAAAGCCTGCCGCCGAACACCCGGATCATCATTTCGCCCCCCGAGCAGAAAATCCGCACTCAGGGCAATTGAGGCGCCGCCGTGACACAGATTCAACGACAACTTCAGGAAGTCCGGGAGTCGGTGCACGGGGCGGCGCTGGCCGTTGGCCGCGACCCGGCGGCAGTCCGCCTGATTGCCGTCAGCAAAACGTTTCCGGTGGAAGACATCGCGGCGGCTTATGCGGCGGGCCAGCGGGCCTTCGGCGAAAATAAGATTCAGGAACTGGAGGCGAAAGCCCCGGTTCTGCCGCCGGATATCGAATGGCACATGATCGGGCATCTGCAGAGCAATAAAAGCGCGAAGGCGCTGGAATATGCGTCATGGATTCATTCGGTGAATTCGCTGAAACTGCTCCAGCGCCTTGACCGCCAGGCCGGTGAGCTGGGCAAGAGTCCGAATATTTTGATTGAAGTCAATATCGCGGGCGAAGCCAGCAAATCCGGCGCTTCCGTCGAGGAAGCCGGGGAAATGATTTGTTCCAATCCCGCTCATTTACGGATTGCGGGGCTGATGACCATGCCGCCGTTTGACGCGGACGAAGCGGAGCAGCGCCGGATTTTCGGCAAGCTCCGCGAACTGCGCGATTGCTGGGCGGAGCGATATGGGCTTGAACTGCCGGAGCTTTCGATGGGCATGAGCGGCGATTTTGCCGTTGCCATCGCGGAGGGCTCGACAATGGTTCGGATCGGAACCGCGATTTTCGGAAGGAGAGACTATGTTTGACCATCGTAAACGGAACATATTGGTGGTCGGCGCCGGCGGCGTCGGCGCGTATTTCGGCGGACGCCTTGCCCGGAGCGGCAAAGCGGATGTCTCCGTCGTCTGCCGTTCGGACTACGAGGCCGTCCGTGAACACGGCTACCGGGTCGAAAGCATCGCCGGGGATTTTGATTTCATGCCGTCGGCGGTTTACCGCTGCCCGGAAGAATGCACCGCCGAAATGGACCTGGTGATCGTGACGACGAAAGTCCTGCCCGGCACCGACACCCCGGCGCTGATTCGTCCCGTCGTCCGGAAGAATACCGCCATTCTGTTGATTCAGAACGGCCTGGGGATGGAGGAGGAAGTTGCGGCGGCGTACCCGGACAATCTGTTGCTGGGAGCGATCGCTTATATCGGCGTTTTCCGGTCAGGCGGCGGGCGGATCGTCCACAAGGGCGGCGGCACGCTGGCGATCGGGCAATATCCGACGGGCGACGCCCCGCTTCTCGACTGGCTGGTGCGCACCTGGAACGACGCCGGGGTCGGCACCCGGAAAAGCGCCGATATCATCCTGGACCGTTGGGCCAAACTGGTCTGGAACGCTCCCTACAATCCGGTTTCGGTGCTCGGCGGCTGCCTTGACACCGGCATGATCTGCGCCGACGCGCTGCTGGATGAACTGTGCGGCGACCTGATGCGCGAGGTCTGCGCGGCGGCGCGGGCCTGCGGCAAGGAACTGCCGTCCGGCATTGTCGAGAAAAATTTGAATTACACCCACAATTTTCCCGCTTACAAGACCAGTATGCTGCTGGATTTCGAGAACAAACGGCCGCTGGAAGTGGAAGCCATTCTTGGCGCCATCGTCGACCGGGCCCATGAAAAAGGCGCGGAAATTCCGCGCCTTCGTACGATTTATGCGTTGCTCCGGTCCGTCAACCGGCGCAATTTAGCGGATCACGGCCAGTAAACAGCTCCGTCCCGGAATTCGTTCCCGGATGACGCCGTTGTTCAGCGCCACCGGTGCATCATTCCAGAAATTGACCGCCGACACGGCTTCAATGCGGTGCTCGTTCAGATCGAACGCCATCTCCTGTTCTTCATCCTGCCAGTTCACCAACAGGACGCGATAACCGTCGTTGATTTTCTGGAGCCAGCGTGAAGGTTTGTCGTTCTCGAACAGGTCCAGCGGGATGGCGGTGTCGCCGGATTCGGCGGCGACTACCCGGCGGGCCAGTTCCACGCCGCGTTCGTTCAGGCGCGGCAGGTTGTCGGAGAGATTGACCGCCCCGCCCCCCATCAGTACGATACTCAGCAACAGTTCGGACTGGGGGGCTTTGATATCGACCATGACGAAATCGAACAGTTCTTTGCGGGGCGAATCGGGCTTGGCAAACACCAGGCACGGTTTGAGCCGGAGCAGGTCGGGGTCGTTGGCGGTATCGAGCGACCGAGCCAGGGCGAAGTCCGGGTCGTTCACCCACCAGCGCTTGTTGCTCCAGAAGCGGGCCGCCACCGAAATCACGTTGTGACAGATGCCGTTCCAGGTGGAATGGATGTCGCCGCCGACGCGGGCCGCGTTCACATAGCGGTTTCCGGCTTCGAAATGATAATTGCAGCCCAGGATGGAGGCGCGTCCTTCGACCGCTTCGGCGATCGGCTTGACAATCCGGCGGATGATGTCCGCGCGCGGCACGGAACGGTCGTGGAACTGGCGGGCTTTCAACGTGGAGCCGAGGAAGTCGAGTTTGAAATATTTGTAACCCATCGACGCGTAGCGGTCGAACAGATCGTAAAGGTGTTTCTGGACCTTGGGTACCGTCGGGTCCAGCGAAAAGCCGACCCGTTCCATGCAGGAATAGCACATGCACGGCTGGCCGCCCTCGCTCATGGCCAGCATGTCGTAGTCGAGCTGGGCAATCCGGCAGTGGGGTTCGACGATGGTGGGGGCGAACCACAGGCCCGGCTCGAAACCCATCCTGGCAAGTTCTTTGGCCAGATACGGCATGCCGTTCGGGAAGAGCGGGTTCGCCTCCCATTCGCCGTAACAGTACTGCCAGCCGTCATCGACGATAATGCGCTTGACGTGTTTGGAGAGGACGGGGTCGGCGGCGATGAATTCGGCGTTTTTCAACACTTCTTCTTCGGTAATGGTCCAGCGGTAATAATCCCAGCTGTTCCAGCCCGGCTTGATGAGTTCGGAGAAGTCTTTGCGGACTTCGGTGTTGCTCTCGGCCCAGGCGGTCATCATGGCGAACGGCTCGGCGGAGCAGAACAGTTCGACCGGGTCGGTATCGACCTGAATCATATCGTTGTGCAGGAGCGAGGAGGATACCGTCAGTTCTTCCACGCCGCCGCGGACCAGTCTGCCGTTGAAAACACTGGTCATTTTCTGCCGCACCGGCGTCGAAATCTGCAAATGCATGCCGCCGCGCGACAGCATCAGGATGTAACTGCTCTCAAAATCGGGACTCTCAAGCTGTTCGGCCGGGAATTTGACCGAATGGCAGCGGCCCATCGAAACACCCTGGCTGAGCAGATGGTCCAGCTCCAGTTCCGGGATGATCAGGGGCGCGGCTTTCAGGTCGCGGCAGGGGCGGGCCAGCTTGCCGCTCAATCGCACCGACAGGCCGTTGAGCGCGTCAAGATTTTGCGCACAGCGGAATTCCAGTGTCCATTCGCCGAGGGCATTGGTGCATTCCAGTACCAGGGCTTCGTGATTGCTGCTGCGTTCTTTCCAGTTGAGCTCGACTTTTTCGCCGTCGATCCACAGGGCGGAGCGGCAGTTGCCGATGCTGAAACCGGGCAGTTCCAAGGTATAGGAGGGACCGGCGAATTCGATTTTGACAGAGCCGTTTTTCAAGATGTTCATTTTCTGTTTCCCGAATTGAGGTTTTATTCTTTAAATATGGTTTGATTTTCCGGATAGATCATTCGGCCGCGGCATCCGCAGCTCTCGCCGATGTGCAGATGGGGCGGCAGCAACAGCGGTGTTTCGCCGGGCGCTTCGCCGCCGATACGGCGGAGCATCAGTTCGACCGTTTGGCGGCCGAGTTCGCGGACGGGTTGGACCACGGTGGTCAACCGGGGATACAGGCCGGCGGTGAACGTCAGCCCGTCGAAGCCGATGACCGCCGCCTGTTCCGGCACCCGGATATTCAGACGGTGCAGTTCGGCCAGAACCTGCCCCCCGAGGAAATCGTTCAGGGTGAAAAATGCGGTCACGCCCTGTTCGAGAAGCCGTTTTATGGCGGCGCTCGCGTTCTCCTGCTCCGGTTCCAGCTTCAGGTGCCAGCTTGGCTCGAATGTCACTCCGGCTTCGGCCAGGGCGTCGATCAGCCCCTGGCGGCGCAGGACGCCCGAATTGCCGCACCGTTCGACAAACGCGATTTTGCGGTGTCCGTGCCCGGTCAGATGGCGCCCGGCCAAGAGCCCGCCCAGGCGCAGGTCGGTGCAGAGGTCGTAGCTTTTCTGGTTGTGCGATACGGCGGCGTGAGGCACCCGGATTATCTCCCGTATCCGGGGCGTGACCGCGTTGAACAGGATAATTCCATCCACGCCGCGCGATTCGAATTCGGCGACAAGTTCCATCTCATGTCTGGTATCGTTGCCGTGTTCCCCCAGCAGTACATGATAGCCCTGTTCACGGAAACAGCACATGACCTCTTCGATGATCGCGGCATGCACCGGTACCGAAAAAACAGTCCCGATCACCCCGATCACCCGGGTGGATTTGCCCCGCAGTTGCAGTGCTGAATAATTCGGGCGGTATCCCATTTCATGCGCCAGGCGCAGGACTTCCTGCTTTTTGGCTTCGCTCAAGTGCGTTGTGTCGCGGTTGTTCAGGACCATCGAAACGGCGGGGCGCGACACCCCGGCGCGTTTGGCGATATCTTTCAGCGTGACTCTCATGATACACCATGTTACTCGTGTTACATATTCATAATATAACACCGCCGCCGTAGAAATCCAGAGGTTGAAATCAGATTCCGGAGAAATTCCGCATCAAGGCTCAAATCCGATCACGGTTTTGAATGCGATTGGCATTATGGTGTTTTTTTCCTGACGTTGAGACGCTGGCTGCTCTGAAAGGACTGATCATTGTCGCGATAGCTCTTCAAAGCCTCCACGGCGACCTGCGGATCGTAGTTTTTGCTGATCAGGAATGAATGGAGCGTGATGTAGTTTTCCTTCAGGGACGCTTTGTTCAGCGTGAACTGCAGGCATGCGCCGACCAGCAACAGGACGCTGGCGACCACGATGCAGAGGTCCAGCGAAACCAGAATCTTGGTAAGCCTGCGCCATTTGGTGTGCCAGACGGCGATCAGGATGACGACAAACAGGATGGGAAATATGAATAAAGGCATCAGCGGGCCCTCCTCTGTTGTTCCAGTGATTCCAGCTCCATCCGGTAATACCGTGCGACATTGCTGGCGTGCTGTCCCTGAAGTCTGCTCAATCTGCGGGCCAGGTCCTTTTCACGGCCTGCTTCGATCAGGCGGATGCTGGCGTTGATGGCGGCTTTGCGGTCGTTGACGAACTCAGCGTGCTTATAGAGATAACTCCCCAGGTGCAGGGCGAAGATGATCGCCAGTATCACGCTCAGAACGATGAGTCCGAACTGTTGGTCTTTCTTTTTCGGATTTTGGGTTTGAGTTTCCATGTGCTTGCTCTCCTTTAATCCAGGTAAATCCGACGCATTTTTTCGAGATCGACGCCGAGGCGTCCGGCCAGATAGGGTTCAATTCCGCCGAATTCGCGGTCGATGACCTCGAAGGCGGATTCCAGATAGTCGCGGCTGCTGTACAGCAACGGTGCAAGAATGGGATTGCCTTCGATTTCGGCGATGTATTTAGGGCGGATGTTGCCGCCGGAGGGGAGATAGTCCCCGATGACCGTTTCGCGGTCCACCCCGAGCGATGACAGGAACATGGCGGCGCCGAACCCGGCGCGGTCCTTGCCCGCCGAACAGTGAAAGAGCAGCGGCGCGGCGTCCGCGTCCGCCAGCACCTTGAAGAATGCGGTGTATTCGGCGTTGAAATCGCGCGCGAAACTTTTGTTGGCGTTGCGCAGCAGCAGTCCGGCGTCGCGCCCGTTGAACTCAAGCAGTTCGATCAGGTTGCCGACCCGGACCGGAAATTCGTGCACGTTGGCGATGCTTGCGGGCCGCCGGTCCGGTGCGTATTCCCATTCATCCACGTCGCGGAAATCGACAATGCTCCGGATGCCGAACCGGTTCAGGGCGTCCAGCCCCTCCGGCGTCAGCGTGCTCAGGTCGTCCGAACGGAAAACCAGCCCTCTTTTGACCGTCCTGCCGCCCGCAGCGGGATAACCGCCCAGGTCGCGGAAGTTGAACGTCCCTCCGATGGGAATCCGTTCACCGGTTTTTCGAGCCTTACCATCCATAATCATCCTCCGGTTGCAAGTGAAGCCGCGTTTCCGCGAAGGAGCTCCAGAATTTCGGAAATATTAAAGAAATTGACGATCCCGGTAAAAATCATCTGCATGGCCAGCGTGGAAATCACCAGGCCGGTCAGCTTGCCGAGAATTACCAGGTTGCGTCCGCCCAGGAATTTTTCCACCCGGTCCGAAAAATAGAGCATCAGCGATAAAATGAAAACGCCGGTCAGCACCCCGGCGCAGTCCACGATTTTGACGATAAACGTACTGCTGTCCGTTCCGAGCAGCAGCAGCGCCCCGATGGTGCCGGGGCCGATCGTTACCGGCACCGACAGCGGGACGACCGAAATATCGGTGTTGCCGGCTTCGGGCGCTTTGGATTTGCCGTTGATCAGCTCGATGGCGTTCAGGAGCAGGATCAGTCCCGCCCCCACCCGGAACGCATCCAGCGTGATTCCGAGAAACGAGAAAAAGAAATTCCCGAAAAAATAGACGAAAAGGCAAATAAATGCACTGGATATCGACGTGCGCACCGCGGTGCGGCGTTTTTCCGCGGCCTCCATGCTGGAGGTCATCGTCAGAAAAATCGATAACACAAAGAACGGCGTCAGCAGAAAAAAGAGCCTTGCCACAATCGCAAAATATTGGCTTAACATGTTATCATTCAAATACCCGCGAGGGTTCCTTTATAGCGGTCCAGCAGCGCCGTCAGCGGCAGGGATACGCCGCCCAGCACCAGATCCGTTTGTTCCGTGACGCTGCCGACCCGTGCGAACGGGACGCCTTTCAGCAGTTCCTCGACCCGGGCCGCGTTTTCCGGCTTGACGGTCATGATGAAACGGCTGTTGGATTCCGAGAAAAGCAGTTGACGGTGGTCCGGAGTTCCCCGGCGGGGAATCCGGTCGAGATCGATCTTCAGGCCGAGGCGTCCGCCCATCGCCACCTTGGCGAAACCGACGGCCAGGCCGCCGATCGCCGGCGTGTGGAGCGAATGCGCCAGTTCGGCTTCGGTCACGGCCGAAACCGCGCGGTAAACCGCCTGGGCGTATTCCGCGTCGACTTTCGGGACGTTGTTGCCGGTGGCGTCGAGCATGGCGAAATATTCGCTGCCGCCGAGTTCATCGGCGGTATCGCCGATGACATAGACCAGGTCGCCGGCGGATTTGGCGTCGAGCGTCACCGCTTTGGCGATGTTTTCCATGCGGGCGACGGCGCTGAACAGCAGGGATGGCGGAATCGAAATCTTCCGGCCGCCGCGGGTGCTGTCGTTTTTCATGCTGTCCTTGCCGGAGATGCACGGCACCAGAAACGCCTTGGTGTAATCGTAAAGCGCCTGATTGGCGCGGACCAGTTGGGCGAGCTTGTATTCGCCGTCCGGCGTTTTCGGGCTCTGGACCGGGTCCGGCCAGCAGAAGTTGTCCAGCCCGGCGATATGGCCGAGTTTGCCGCCCACGGCGATGATCCGGCGGATCGCCAGGTCGATGATCGAGGCGGTCATGTGATAAGTGTCGATGTCGCTGTAGCGCGGCAGGATGCCCGCGGACAGGATCACGCCTTCGCGGCTGAGCGGTTCGATCATGGTGACGGTGGCGTCGCTGACCACGTCGCGTTCTTTGCCGACGAATGGCTTGATGACGCTGAGCCCTTTGACTTCATGATCGTACTGGCGGGCTTTGTATTCGTCGGAACAGATGTTCAGGCGGGCGGCCAGTTCGAGGATGTCGGCTTTCAGGTCGCGTCCGGCGGCGTCGGGTTCGGCGTGGACCGGCGGCGCCCATTTGGCTTTCAACTGCATGCGCGGCAGGCCGTCGTGCATGAATTCGATATCGAGGTAAGCTACGGTTTTGCCGCCCCAGGTCATGTGGAACTTGCCGTTGTCGGTGAATTCACCGAGCACGGTGACTTCGACGCTGCGCTCGGCGGCGAGCTGTTTAAAGGCGGCGATATTTTCCGGCGGCACCGCGAAACTCATGCGTTCCTGCGCTTCGGACACCAGGATTTCCCACGGGTCGAGGCCGGAATATTTCAGCGGGGCTTTCTGCAGGTCCATCCGGCAGCCGTTGCAGAGCCCGGCCATTTCGCCGACGCTGGAGGAAAGGCCGCCCGCGCCGTTGTCGGTGATGAACCGGTAAAGGCCAAGCTCGCGCGCTTCGTAAATGAAATCGCTCATCTTCTTCTGGGTGATCGGGTCGCCGATCTGGACCGCCTGGGTCGGGCTGTCCTGGTGCAGTTCTTCGCTGGAGAACGTGGCCCCGTGGATGCCGTCCTTGCCGATGCGGCCGCCGCCCATGACGATCAGGTCGCCGGGCTTGATCGATTTGTCTTCGCCGCGGATGTCGCCGATCTGGACCGGCAGCGTCCCGACCGTGCCGCAGTAAACCAGCGGCTTGCCGAGGTAGCGTTCGTCGAAATATTCCCAGCCGAGGCCGTAGGGGATGCCGCTCTGGTTGCCGCCGTCGATGACGCCCTTGTGGACGCCGTCGCGCAGGCGGCGCGGGTGCAGCAGCCCTTCCGGCACGTCTTTGTCTTCGGTAAACGGCGAACCGAGGCAGTAGCCCCAGACGTTGATCAGCAGGTTGGCGCCCTGTCCGGTGCCCATCGGGTCACGGTTCACGCCGACGATCCCGGTCATGGCGCCGCCGTAGGGGTCGAGCGCGGACGGGCTGTTGTGGGTTTCGACTTTGTAGACCAGGTTGAGCTTGTCGTTGAATTTGATCACGCCGGCGTTGTCGTGGAACACGGAAACGAGCCAGTCGATTTTTTCGCCGATTTCAAACGTGCTTTTCTTGATGAACGATTTGTAGCAGGAAACGATGTGCTGGATGTTGCCGGAGCCGTCGTCGTAATCGATTTCGGCGTCGAAAATCTTGTGTTTGCAGTGTTCGGACCAGGTCTGCGCCAGCACTTCCATTTCGACGTCGGTGGGGTTGGCGTTCAGCCCGACCGCCTCGCGTCCTGCGGCGCTGCGGAAGTAATTCTGGATGACCTTCATTTCCGCCAGCGTCAGGGCCAAAATGCCCTTGCGGCTGATTTCCTGCAATTCGGCGTCGCTGACTTCAAGGTTGTATTCGCGGGTTACGGCCTGGTGGCTGGAGGTGATCACCGGCAGGAAGATCGGAATGCCGTTCCCGAGTTCCGCGCCGTCAAAGATACGGACGGTTTCGATCAGTTCGTTGGCAAGCAGGCGGTGGGCGATGTTTTCCACCGCGGCGCGGTCGATTCTGGCCGTAATCATGTATTCCACCGAACTGCACACGTGTTCGTCGTCGCGCAGTTTGCGGCCGACGATATCGCCGATGGCTTCGTGGGCGGTGCGCCCGACGTTGTCGGTCACGCCGGGGCGGAAACCGACCGACACGAGCCAGTCGCATCCTCCGGCGGGCGTTTCGCCCACGCTGCTGCTCTGGAGAATCGGATTGGCGAGTTCGCGGGCGACTTTGGCGGCGTCGGCGTCGGTGATGTCGGCGCTGACGGTATAGACGTCGCGGGTGCGGACCTGATCGACGTTGATCTTCAGAAAATCGGCAATCTGCTTCTTTATGCCTTCGCCGCGGGTGTCGCGCCAGCGCTGCAAGGGCGAAATTTCAATACGGTAGTTCATCCAAGTCTCCGATGTTAATCTATATTTGAATTAAATTATCCGGTGTTAATTTAACCCGTCAACCGGCAAATTTAAAGCCCGTATCCAGAATAATATTAAGAAAATGTAACGATTCCCGGAATCCCGGCTTTTCTCCGCCCTCCGGGTACCGGGGAACGCCTCGCCGCCGGGAATTCCGGAAATCACCCGGTTTCCGGTGAAAATTTGAAATTCAGGCTTTACTTTTTACAATTCCGGGCTTTATTATGATTATAATGGATATTTTCTGTCAAGTAAACAAAACTTCAAGGAGGCTATGATGATCAGCTACAGCAAAATCGCTCCGGACTGGTGGGATTACACCACTCTCGACCGTGAAATCCTTAACGACGCCGCCCGTCTTACCGCCAAAGATATCGAACAGATGTCGCGCCCCGGCTTTACGGTGAAATTCTACGACACCGTGCAGGACTTCTACCTGGCCGAGGCCCTCGAATACATCACGGCGTGGGCGCAGGCCACGGAAGAGCGTCCCACCGGGATCTGCGGCCCGATCGGTCCGACCGAACAGCTTCCGCTGGTTGCCCGCCTGGTCAACGAACTGAACCTGAACCTGCGTCACTGCCATTTCTGGGGCATGGACGAATGGGTGATCGACGGCAAGGAAGTCGAACGCGATTTCCCGCTCGGGTTCCACAAAGCGGACATGGATCTCTGTTTCAACCTGATCCGTCCTGAGCTCCGCATGTCCGAAAAGAACATGCACTTCCCCTGCATGGACGTCACCGAATACGTCAAGTCCTGGGATCAGGCCGAGTGCCTGGTGATGCAGGGCGGACAGGGGGAAACCAAGCACTGGGCGTTCAACGACCCGGTCAAGCGTGAAGGCAAATACAAAGACGTGCCGCCCACCCCGGAAGAATACCGCCGGCTCGGCACCCGTTATGTCAACCTGCACCCGATCACGCTGATGCAGAACGCCCGTACCTCCGGCGGCGGCACCGTGCAGAACGTGCCGTCCGAAGCCGTGACCGTCGGCCCGGTCGAAACCTGGAAGGCCAAAAAAGTGTCGATCTGGCATCCCGGACACCATGACAATCCGTTCGGGCTGCGCCTGTCCACCCTGATGATCAGCAAGAAGCTCGCCGACTCCCGCGTTCCGATGTCGCTTCTGGCGGACCATCCCTGCGTGCAGTTCAACTTCCTGCGCAGCGGCATAGGCGCCTGCGACGTGGAAATGCATTGATCGGAGACACCCCATGAAAAAAACAGCATTTGCCATCGCCTCCCATCCCGATGATATCGACTACATGATGGCGGGGACACTGGTCGCATTGAAAAATGCCGGCTATGAAATTCATTACATGAATATCGCCAACGGTTCATGCGGCACCAACCAGTATGATCGCGAAACGATTATCGCCATGCGCCGGGAAGAAGCGAAGAAGTCCTCCGGGATCATCGGCGCGGTCTTTCACGAAAGCCTGTGCGACGACCTGGAAGTCTTCTATACCAAGGACCTGCTGGAACGGCTGATCCCGGTCGTCCGCGAAGTGAACCCGGAAATCGTCCTGACCCACGGCCCCTATGACTACATGGAAGACCATGTCAACTCCGGCCGCCTGGCCGTGAGCGCGGCGTTCTGCCGCGGCATGGTCCCGGCTCCCTGCGTGCCGCCGGTACCGGCGGTGAACAGCAAGGTGACGGTGTATCATTCGATGCCGCACAGCATCACCGACGCTCTGCGCCGCCCGGTTGTTCCGGGCCTGTTCGTGAACGTCGGCGAAGCGATCGAGCTGAAAAAGCAGATGCTTGCCTGTCATATAAGCCAGGGCGCCTGGCTGGATTCCAGCCAGGGCAGCGCCTTTGTGGACGACATGGTCAAGCGCGGCCGCTATTTCGGCAAGATGTCCGGCAAATACGAATACGCCGAAGGATGGGTCCGGCACAGTCATATCGGCTTCTGTGACAGCGGAGACGATCCGCTGACCGCGGCGCTGGGCGGCAAGGCCATGATCAACGAAGCGTTCGAAAAGGCAAATAAGATCGATTTCTGGGATATGTGATTCCGGAAAGATAAATGTTCCCGGTAAAACGGAAACATTGATACAGGGAGGCGAAAACCTTATTCCGGTTTTCGGCCTCTTTTTTTTATTGCTTTGTAGAATATTCCGTCGAAACGTCTGTCCATAGGGAGGAATCTTCAAATCAGCGGACTTTGCCCTTGACGATATGCTGTTCCAGCAGGGCGGCGGCGGCCTGATAATCGCCCGTCAGCAGCGAATCGATCACGGCGATGCGCTCGGCTTTGAGTTCTTCCGGACGGGTTTTGTAATTGCGGTGGGTGCGGAAGGGGGCGGTCTGGCGGATCAGTTTTTCGAGAATCTGGCTCAGGTAGCGGTTGTCGCAGCAGCGGGCGATCAGGAAATGAAATTCCTCGTCCACCGCCAGCGAATTGTCCAGTGAATCATCGCTTTGCAGTTCCGCCTTCAACGCCTTCAATTCCTGTGCCGGAATGCGCCCGATCGCGCTCTCCAGCGCCAGCAGTTCGATCCGGGCGCGGCAACCGTACAGCTCGGCAATGGCGTCATTGTCCAGGCTCCGCACCTGATAGCCCCGTTTCGGCAGCGGCTCGATCAATTCCTCGCCTTCGAGACGGCGCAGGGCGTCGCGCACCGGCGTGCGGCTGATTCCGAATTCACGGGTCAATTCCTCCTCGACCAGACGGGTTCCGCCGGGATATTCCCCGGAAATAATTTTTGCCGCCAGGATGTGGTAGGCCTGTTCGGATAATGAAATTTTCTTTAACATCTGCTTGATTTTTTTAAATTATTGTATACAGTATACGGTATTTTAAGATTTTGCCTGTTCTTATAATAATACGAAAACCGAATTATACAAATTGAATTAAACGTGTCCCGCACAAGTTTTTCAATCGTAAATCACCGGTTCCGCCGTGTGCCCCGTTAAAGAACTTCGCGGCGGCACGTTGCCGCCCGCGGTCCAGCGCGCGGACAGCGCTGGTCGCCCAAGGGGCGCCCGGGCACGGCCCGGAGCGAACGGATGCTCTGCATCCTGGGTTAAAGAACTTCGCGGCGGCACGTTGCCGCCCGCCCAAAGGGCAAAACAAATGAAATAATTAAAAGGTTTGATGATGGAAAATATGATTTATATTGTGGCCCCGCTGGTCGGGTTCATCGGAATGATGGGCGGCGGATACTGGGGCGTGGGCTGCGGCTGGGTGGTGGTTCCCACGATGATGATTTTCGGGGTGGATACGCTCTCCGCGGTCGGAATCGGACTGCTTCAGATGGTGCCCTCGACCATTCTGACCGTAAGAAAGCAGTTTCCCGAGATCGGCTGGGCGAAAAAAGGGTACGGATGGTCGCTCGCCGTCCCCATCGGCGCCGGCGCGCTGCTGACTTCGCTGATCGGCAAAGAGGTCAACAGCGAAATCGTCGAATGGTGCGGCAGCCGCCCGATTCAATGGTTTCTGATCATATTCATCGGGCTGATCGCGGTCCAGACGATATCCAGCCGCCCGGTCAGCGATGACGGCGGTTCACCGTCCATCAGCCATCGCAAAAGCGGCATCGCTTTCGTCACCGGCCTGGCTACGGGACTGGTTTCGTCGATGCTCGGCGTCGGCGGCGGCATCCTGATCCGGCCGCTGCTGGTCTCCGGGTTCAAGGTGCCGGAATACTTCACCAGCCGCATCGTCCGGCTGCTGGTATTGGTGACGACTGCGACGGGAGGCTTGACGTATCTGTTCCGTGCCGGCGGGATCGATTATCATGTGCTGGGGCTCTCGGCGCTGGTGGCGGCGGGGGGCGTATTCGGGTTTCCGCTGGGGGCGAAAATGCACGGCATCGTTTGCAAGGCCGGATATGCCAAACACATTCATAAGAGCTTCGGTATCGTCACGATATCGGTTCCGGTAAGCACCATCCTCGACATGTACGGTTACGGCTGGCTCAGCCGGATCCTGATGCCAGCCACCGCGCTGGTGCTGGGGATTTATCTCTGGCGGTTTACCCGGCATGCGGCGAAGCATCCGGCGTGTCATTAACGCGCCGGGCCCACTTTTTCGCCTGGTTTCGGCGGCGGATGGTATAACCCGCCCAGCTTGTTCAGCATCGGAACGTTGTACGTATTGAAATAAGCGTAAATCAGGTAGGAAACGGCGGCTTCTTCGCCGTAAACCCGGTGGATGAGGAATTGTGTCAGGGGAAACCGGGGGCAATATTCATAGGAAACCGCCAGGAAATTACCGGCGATCGGATTTTGTACCTGCTGGTCCGCCCAGGAGGCGTTGACCGAAAACCCTTCGTGCGTATTGGGCCAGGGATTGGTCGCGCCGATGACAGCCACCGCCAGTCCCCAGATCAACGTTCCCAAAAACAGCCAGTGGCGCGCGTCTTTGCGCCAGTCCCGCAGGTACAGGACGATGTAATAGAACATCAGCGGGCAGAGCGGCAGCAGAAAACGGTTGCCGAAACACCAGCCGCCGGCATCGGAGGTCAGGAACAGGTACGCGACGAAAACAACGGCGGCGGCGGACAACAGAATGGTTTTGCCGCGCGGATGTTTCTCGTCCGCCAGTTTCCGGCAGGCCGGGAAAATGAACAGCAGGGCGGGCGTATACAGGAACATCCCCTTGTAACCGAATGTAACCTCCCAGAGATAACGCAGGTAATCGCGCCCTTCGACAGCGACTTTGTGGGTTTGCGAATAGAGCGGGATCGGTGACCCGTGGGCGATCAGGTTCAGGAGCGGGATCAGGGCGAGCCCGGCGAGGGCGACGGCGGAATAGACGGCGGCGGGCTTGAAGTGCGGTTTCGCTTTCTGCGGCAACAGGATCAGCAGAAAGGCGGCGATGCCGAAGACTCCGCCGATGGGGTATTCGAAATTAACCAGCAGTCCCGCCGCCACTCCCGCCAGCCCGGCGTGCCGCATGGACGGCGACTCCTCGTATCTGCCGAGTTCATAGGCCAGCCACAGCAGAACCAGCGCCGCCGGCAGATGGTTGTTGATGGTGACGCTGTAGGAAAGAATCAGAGTCGTCAGCACCACCGCCCAGCTCATACCCAGCCGCCAGGCGAAGGACGCATCCGGCAGCCGCTCCGAAACCATCCGGTAGAATAACAGAAAAATACCGACTGCGAACAGATAACCACCCAGAAAATAGATCAGGTATACCGCCGTCTGGACGGATGATTCGAATGTGACGCCGGTCTGCATGATCAACCAGTAAATTCCGGCTTGGGCCACGCTCAACAGGTACGGTTTGTCGCTGTAGGCGTGTCCGCCTTTGAGTATGAAGTCAACAGTGGGGAAGCGGCTGGTTTCGATGGCGAAGGTTCCTTTTTCCGCCAGACACTGAATGGTGTCGAGCCGGGTGGTTTCATTCCCGGCATGAGTCGGGAAATCCTTGACGATGATCAGCCCGAGGAACAGCAGGAGCCCCACGGACGCGGCAATGAATCGTTTTTCCAATTTGTTTGGCATAGAATTTGTTTAATGTTGATAATGAATGGTTACGGTGTTGTTATCCGGACGGTTGAGCAGGGCGCGGAACGCCGCCAGATCGACGATCATGCCGCCGCGGCGGTAGGGGTTGTTTTCGTAACCCTTGATTTCGAGCGGGACCGCGTTGACCAGAATCGCCGGTGTCGCCGCCCGTTCAAATTCAAATGTCACCGATTTGTCCTCGAACGACTGTTTCAGCCGGACGCGCCCCAACGATTCCGGCAGGACCGGGTCCACGATCAGGCTGTCGTAGTACCGGCGGATTCCCAGCATCCGCGAAATCAGGATATGGGCGAAAATGCCGGGGCCGTTCGAACAGATCCGCCAGCCGCCGCGATAGCCGATGCGCCCGTCGCGGAGTTTATCCAGCCCTTCCATGGCTTCGTAACGGTCGTTGAACGCCGCGTCGGAACTGGTGAAAAAAGCGTTGCTCTGGCGCGGCAGCGCGGTCGGAACCGTATCCTGAAGCTTGACCGGGTTGGCCTGGAGAAGCGCCAGCATCAGGTCGTCCGCCCGTCCCAGATGGGAAAGGGCTTCGGCGTAGCGCAGGTGCGCGTGAGTATTGTGAGTACCGACTTCGCGGCCGAAAAACGCGGCGGCGTCCGCATGTTTGAACATGTGAGCCGGACCGCCGTAGTAAGGCGTCGGCGTGTCGGTGAGGTGCATGCCGTCGGCGCACAACAGGTGTTCGCGGACGGCATGGAGCTGTTCTTCGGCCTGTTCGGGGGTGAGCAGACTGCCGATCACGCTGCGGTTGAACGGGAGCAGGCGGTATTTGATCCCGGACGTTTCATCGGACGGATGCAGGAACAGTTCGGGCTCGCCGCCGTCTTCCTTGAAATAGGCGAACCCGGCGATGGCGCCGTCTTTCAGCAGGTATTTGTTGAAGTCTTCCCGGATTCCGGCGGCGAGCTGTTTGAATTCGCGCGCCCGCTCTTTTTCACCGATTCGTTTCTGCACTTCGGCGTAACGGACGATGGCCTGATAGTGCAATGCCACGGTCCAGGAACTGACCAGCCGGTCGGAAAACTCGGCGCTGGCCGGGCGCAGGGCGTTGTTCCAGTCGCCGGAGCCGTAGCGGAGCAGTCTAGTGCCGGGCATGAACTGTCCGGCGATATGCTTCAACTGCATGTCCACGTGGCGGGAGAGCGGTTCGTGGTCGACGGTGAACGAACGGTCCGGGCGGGTGCAGGGGAGCATTTCGTTAAGAATTTTCAGGTCGTTGCTGGCTTCGATGTAGTCGCACAGGGCTTTCAGCGGCCAGATGATGATGTCGCCGTGGCTTTCCAATTGCTGCGAACGGTAATACTGGTCGAACATGAACCATTGCGGCCAGGCGCCGCTTTCCAGATATTGCTGTTCGAAAATCCGTACCAGAATGCGCCGCGCCACGTCGTACTGGCGCAGGGCGAGCAACATTTCGAAAGGCCCCTGGCAGATGTCGCGGATGCGCCAGTAGGCGATGAACGGCTGTTCCGGGCCGCGGGGCGTGGCGAACTGCACCATGGCGTTCTGCACGAACCACGGAAAGACTTCGACGATGCGCCCGAAATCGACGTTGTTTTCCGCTTCGATTTCGGTATGCCGGCGCAGGGCCTGCCAGAAATCGTCCGATTGCAGATGGGCGTCCATGTAGGAAATGTATTCGAACGGTTCGTCGGCGAGGTCCCGGTAGTCATTGCGCCCCGTGTAGGTGACGCCGAAATCCGCGCAGGGGACCGAACGGAACACCAGATAAGGATAATTGCGTGAAATTCCGTCGGCAAAGAGCATTTCGTCGAATCCGGCCGCCGCCACCGCTTCGGGGTTGCCCGCGCGGATGCGGAAAACCGTGTTCGGGTATGCTTTTCCGACCGGGGTGGAGGTATCCGGGCGGACGAGGAATTCCCCGCGTTCCGGGTCGCAGCTGGCGCGCTGTTCGTATTCGAACTCCCCGCCGCCGAACGCGACGTTGCTGAAGATCATGAATTCGCACGGCCCCCCCTCCGTGACCTTGATTTCGATGGAGAAATCGGAGTGGCGCAGGACGCTGTACAGGTAGACTTCGATGGTCCTGCCGGGCGCGCGGTAAATCCAGCGGCAGAAGTCCAGACCCATCTCAAAAGCCGACGGCAGGGCCAGGAGTTCCCAGCCCGAACCGTTTTTCACCAGAATGCGGGTGCCGCCGGAACGCTGGAAGTTCAACGCGCCGCGGGCGATGGTCAGGCATCGCTGATAGAGCGTGTTGCCGAACGCGTAATGCGCGTTGAAAACGCCGCACATCCACGCCGTCGTCGAGCCGATCTCCATGTCCGGGTAGATCGTCGGGCTGCTTTGGAGGATCATCCCGTGCGGGCGCTCCGTCAGGAGCTCCTTGTCGCGGAGAACCACGTGGTGGTTGACCTTGTAAAAGAACGACTGGATTTTGCCGCCCTGGCTCTGCCGGTGGCGTTTGGGGCCCGGGAAAAAACGGTCCAGTTCTTCGGCCCCAAGATCAAGTGACGGGAAAAAAGGACTGTCGGAAACATGATCTTTGAGGAGGGGAGCCGGAAATGACGGAAAAATGACGAAATCAGCCTTGCGGAAAAAATCGCGTACTTTATCCACATATGAAAGGTCTTTTTCGGAGGTCGCTTCCGGGTGGTCCATCTTCAACGCCGAGAAAAAGGTACAGCCCGCGCCATTGTCCGGCGCGATGTCGAACCGGCGCGATTTCAGGCCGTGCGCGGCGAATTCGTATTGACGGCGCACGTTCGGGAAATTCTCCTCGAGCAGGGCTTCGGGGCAGCCGGTCGCCCTGCTGCTGAGGCCGTAAAACTGGAAGCCGTCGGTCACAAACCCGGTGGCGCGGTCCAGGCAGCCGGACATCAGCCACGGGTGGCCGCCGCCGGCCTGCGAAGCGTTCTGACGGGTGCAGATCACATATTGCAGGCGGGGATCGTTGTATACCTGATGGTCGAGGAAATGGCAGACGGATGCCTCGTTGGTGCGGATCTTTTCCTGGGCGCTCAAGCCGATGTCCTGGAAATAGACCGCGTCGAACGCCGCATGGCGGGGGCCGATGTTGTGGACCCGGATCTGCCAGAGCCAGATATCCTGTTCGTTGCAGGCCAGGTGGAGTTCGTATTTCAGGTCGCGGAAGACGCCGGTCGCGGTGACGCCGCGGGCGCCGGTACGAAAGCTCGACAGGGAGTTTTTGCCCAGCAGAGGGGTGGAGAGAAGGACTCCGTTTTCGAATTTCCGCAGGTAAATATTGGCGGGGCTGCGGTCGAACACCGTACCGGTATAGAGGTTGACCATGAAATCGCCGTTGCGGATGTCGTATAGATCGCCTCCCGGCAGGAAGCGGAAAGAAAGCCCGGACGGGTATTTTACCGTATGGAGCGGCAGGTTTTTTTCGGCAACGCAAATAATTTTTTTCATATCGGCAGCTCCCGTTTATATTCTCGTTTTGTTACTTACTTTAAACTGAAAAGTGAACAATGCAAGCACGAAAGGGGCTGAAATCTGAAAATACGGAATTGTCGAGAAAAATCAGGCTCCGGCGTTAGTAGCGCTTTTATTTTCGGAAACTCGCGGTATATTGTCCGTTAATCATCATTATTTTTGGAGAGTGCATGAGCAAAAAAGTGAAGAATCCGGAAGATCATGTAAAAAGGCAATGGGCCTTTCTGCCGACGCTGGATATGTATATATTGTCGGAGTTCATCGTCTATTTCTGTATTCTGCTGATGGTGTTCATCACGCTGTTCATTATCGGCGACGTGTTCAACGACCTCGGGGACTTCCTGGACGGCAAAGTGCCGCTGGCGCGGGTTTTCCAGTATTTCGTGCTGAAGCTTCCCGGCAATATCCGCTTTGTCCTGCCGATCACCATGCTCCTGAGCTGCATGTGGACGATGGCGATGTTCGGCAAGCATATGGAAGTGACCGCCATGCGTGCTTCGGGTCTGTCGCTGGTCCGTTGCGGCCGTCCGATCTTTGTCGTGGGGCTGATCGTCACCGGCGTGAACTTCTGGTTCAACGAAACCCTGGTCCCCTACACGGAACGGGAAGCCCAGGTGCTCAAGGAATATTATACCAAATCCAAGGAATACGTCGAGGCCCAGCAGCGGATGCTGACCTATCGCAGCCCCGACCAGCGCCGGACCTGGCTGTTCAACTACTTCGACAACTACGGCATTCAGAAGGGCGTGACGATCAAATCGTTCCGGGCGCCGCCGGACAGCTCGCTGGAATGGGACATCATGGCGGACGAGGGGCGGTATGTTCCCGGCGACGGATGGACGTTCACCAACGTCACCTACACGCCGTACAGCCGGGACGGACTGATTCCCAAGCCGACCCGGAAGCTCTACTCCATCAAGCTCCCGGTTGCGGACGTGCCCGAGACCCCGAGCGACATCATGAACAAAACCAAAGACGAGGACGCGCTTCCCTCGTGGGTGATCTGGGATATCCTGCAGAAAACCAAAAACATGGCGGAACGCAGCCGGGCCATTTACGAAACCGTCTTCTGGTATCGCCTGGCTTTTCCGTGGTCGTGCTTCCTGGCGGCGTTTCTGGGAATTCCGCTGGCCACCAAGAACGAACGGTCGGGGATCATGCTGGCGGTCGTCATCGCGGTGGTGGTGATCGTGGTTTATTATGTGGTTTCGATGGGATTCCTGATGCTGGGCAAACAGGGGCTGTTGAATCCTTTTATCGCGGGAATGCTGCCGACGATCGGCTTTATTATTTTCGGCTGGTACAACGTACTCAGGGGCCGGGTGTGACAACGCAGGAGGCGGAAATGGATTTTGTTTTTAACGATGAACAGAAAAAGGCGATCCTCCGGTTTGTGCGCGAAACCATCACCGCGCAGTTCGAACGGACTCTGCGCCCCGCGCTGGACGATATGGGCGGCATGCTGAACCGGACCGGTGCCTGTTTCGTCACGCTGGAAACCGTGCCGGGGCATCAGCTCCGCGGTTGCATCGGCAACATCGTGGCGGTCGAACCTCTGAACAAAAACCTTGAACGCAACGCCCTGAACGCGGCGTTTCACGACCCCCGCTTCCCCGCGGTGGAAGATCACGAGCTCGATGAAATCGAAATTGACGTGTCGATTCTGACCCCGATGGCGCCGATCGCCTCGCCGGAGGATTTTATCGTCGGCGAGCATGGAATCGTGCTGGAATGCCTTGGCCGTCACGCGGTATTCCTGCCGCAGGTGGCTCCGGAACAAGGATGGAACCGGGTTCAGACGCTGTCGTGCCTCAGTCAGAAGGCAGGGCTTCCGGAGGACGCCTGGCGGCGGCCCGATGCGAAATTCGAAGTTTTCACCGCCATTGTTTTCGGCGAAAAGGATTATAAGTAATTGCGGCTCCGACTGGATAATCTGCAAATCCGGGTGACGGACCTGCCTTTCGACGCGCCTGCGGCGGAACCGTTGCTCAAGCCGTTCATCGCCGCGCATTGCGGTGTGTCCGAGGCGGAAGTGCTGAATTACGAAGTCGCGGCGAAAAGCATTGACGGCCGCCGCAAGCCCCCCTCCTTGATCTATTCCCTGCATGTCGAACTGGCCCGCAAGCCCTCGTGCCGTTTCGCGGGGGTTCCCGTGATGGAACCGTTCAAGGGCGTGGAAAATCCGCGCCGGATGCTGCATCCGATTGTGGTCGGAACCGGTCCCGCCGGATTGCTGGCCGCCTGGCAGCTGGCCGCCGCCGGGTGCCGCCCGCTGATCCTGGACCGCGGTTATGACGTCGAAACCCGGGCGGCGGATATCGTGCGTTTCCGGCTCGGGCGTGTCTTGAACAGCGAAAGCAACTATCTGCTGGGCGAAGGGGGCGCCGGGACGTTTTCGGACGGCAAACTTTACACCCGGACCCGGGACCCGAATATCCGTTTTATCCTGGAAGCCTTCGTCCGCCACGGGGCGCCGCCGGAAATCCTGTACCTTAAGCGCCCGCATATCGGTTCGGACCGGTTGCCGCTGATGATCGCCGGAATTCGCCGGGAGATCGAGTCGCTGGGCGGAACCTTCCGGTTCGGCTGCGGCGTCCGTTCGATTCTGGTCCGGGACGGCCGTTGCGCCGGAGTCGAAACGTTGAACGGGGAGCGGATCGATGCGCCCGCCGTTCTGGTGGGGCACGGGCTTGGAGGGCGCGGGCTGACGCTGGAATTGATCCGGCTGGGGCTGTCGATGCAGTTGAAAGGGTTTCAGGTCGGGTGCCGGATCGAGCATCCGCAGGAGATGATGGACCGCCATCAGTTCGGACTGCGCAGGCGCCCGGCGTTCCTGGGGGCGGCGGAATACAATTTCGTCAGTCATCCGCCGCAGGCAAAAGGCGTATCGACGTTCTGCATGTGTCCGGGCGGAGAAATCGTGCCGTCCACCGCGTTTCCGGGCCGCTTGTCGACCAACGGCATGAGTCCCTGCCGGCGCGACGGGCAATACGCCAATTCCTGTCTGATTACGACGCTGGAACCGGAAACATTTGCCTCGCCCTTGGACGCGTTTGAATTTCTGGCCGGCCTTGAACGGCGTGCTTTTAAACTTGGCGGCGGCGATTATACGGCTCCGGCCCAGAGCGGCGCCGGGTTTGTCCGGCAGGAGGCGGTGGTTCAGCAGAAAGGCGGCAGTTATTGCTTCGGGCATCGTGCCGCCCCCTTGCATCAGTTGCTGCCGAAGCAGGAGAGCGCGGCGCTGGCGGCGGCGCTGGTTCATTTCGAAAAAATCTGCCCCGGATTCATGAGCCGCGGCACTCTTGTCGGCGTGGAAACCTACGTTTCCAGCCCGGTCCGTTTTCTTCGGGACGAACATGGCGAATCGTCGTTGCCCGGTTTATTCCTGGCGGGAGAAGGGGCCGGAGCGGCGGGGGGGATCATGTCCGCCGCCGCGGATGGGTTGAAAGTGGCGGGCGGAATGCTTGGCGCATAACCGGAGTGGCGCTGTTTTTCAGGGAAAAATCCCCTTTTTTTGCGTCTAATTCCGGCCTCGGACTTGAATTTTTGCTATCATCTTGTATTGTATCCGCTTGCAGGTTATACCGGCGTGGCTGTTCCATTCGGGAGCGGCCCTTCCTGCTCATGGGGGCCCCGGGCGGGCGGCTGACACTCAGTCGCTTCCGGATTTTCCGGTCCCGTTAAATTGGCATAAGGAGTTGAACTCATGGGGTTTAATTTGTTAGACCTGTTATTACCGCGTGAAATGAAGTTTTTTGATTATCTTAATGAATTAAGTGATCATGTCCTGAACAGCAGCATTACGTTCCGCGACCTGGTGGTCCAGATCGAGACCCTGTCGGAGGAAGAGCTGAAAAAACGGATTCTCATCATCAAGGAATACGAATTGAAGGGCGATCAGGTAGAACGCACGATGATCGAAGAACTGGTTCGCTGTTTCATCACCCCCCTCGACCGCGAAGATCTCCATACGCTGGCGGTTGACCTTGACAAACCCCTCGACCTGCTGAAAGACCTGACCCGGAAGATTGAAGTCTACCAGATCCGCAAAATGCCGATCAATGTTTGTAAATTCGCCGACATTATCGTCGAAATCGCTACGATTCAAAAGGATATCGTCCGCGACCTGAGCACCAAGCAAAAGGTCCGCTACAAAGTCGAACAGATGCACAAGCTGGAAAATCAGGCGGACGAACTGTTCGACGTCAGCATGGCCGAACTGTTTCATGGCAAAGACCGGGAAAGCGTTCTGACCATCGGCATGGTCAAGCTCAAGGAAGTGTACGAAGGACTGGAAGAAACGGTTGACCGCCTTGACGACGTGGGCAAACTGGTCCGCGGAATCAAGATCAAACACGGTTAAGCCGATACGGGAGCCTGCTATGACTTTGCTGACGGTTTTATTGATCCTGGTGATCGGACTGGCGTTGCTGTTTGACTTCCTGAACGGATTTCACGACGCCGCCAACTCCATCGCCACCGTAGTGGTGACCCGTACCCTGACGCCGATCCAGGCCGTCGCCATGGCGGGCCTGGCGAACTTTGTCGGTTATTTTGCGTTCGGGCACGCCATCGCCAAGATGGTCAGTTCCGGGATTATTCACATGGACATGATTGCCGCGCCCGACGCCAAAATGGTGTTGCTGTTGGCGGCGCTGACCGGAGCGGTGCTCTGGAACATCATCACCTGGATTTTCGGGCTGCCCACTTCGAGCAGTCATGCGATTATCGGCGGGTTGATCGGCGCGGGCCTGGCGGCGGCGGGGCCGAGTATTGTCATTATCGGTCATCTCGGCATTGAAAACGGCAAACTGGTTTCGCACGGGATTCTTCCGGTGGTTGCGTTCATTGTCATCGCTCCGTTGTTGGGGATGATCGGAGCGATGATTTTTACCGTGATCACGTTGAATGTCTTCCGAAAAGTTCCTTATATGCGCGCCAACCGTATTTTCCGCTATCTGCAATTGGTTTCGGCGGCATGGTACAGCGTGGGGCACGGTACCAACGATGCCCAGAAGATGATGGGGGTGATCTCGCTGGCGCTGGTCTGCGGCGGTGTGAGCGAAAGTCTGGACGTGTCGGGCTGGGTGGCCTTCTGTTGCTATGCGGCGATCAGTATCGGTACCATGATGGGCGGCTGGCGAATTGTTAAAACAATGGGGACCGGCATTACCAAAATCCGGGCTACCGAAGGATTCTGCGCCGAATCGTCCGCGGCATTGGTGTTGATGGGAACCGCCCACCTGGGGATTCCGGTATCGACGACTCACGTGATTGCCGGTTCGATCATGGGCGTCGGCACGGTGGAAGGCGCCCGAGGCGTGCGCTGGGGAACGGCGCGGCGGATTGTTTTCGCCTGGTTCATGACCATTCCGCTGACCGCGATGTGTTCGGCGCTTGCCTATTTCCTGCTCGACAGGGTCTTCTGACGAATTACAGTTCCTGCAGAGCGATAATCAATTGCGCGATTTTCCGCCTCGGGGTCTTTCGAACCGCGAAGCCGTGTCAGATGGCGTTTCAGTGTAGCGATATAGCTGGAGGCTACGCAAATAAAAAGCACATCCTCTAAAAGCGAAAAACGGGGTAAGTGCCGACTGATTCGGACGCGCCGGAAGATAAATTGGCGGATGGGAAAAATAACGCAAGCTCAAAACATCCCGGCACTCGGGTTGTTTTTTAACTTCACGTAAGGTGAGTGATTCTGCGAAACTTGATTAGCTTTTTCGGCGGCAACCAAGTGCTGACGGCATAAAATTCCTGGAGGTTGTTTAATTAGGGCCTGCTGAACCGGAAGGGCTATGCCGCCTTTTGATATTCATATAACTTTTCCGGTATTTCAGCCCTGAAAACCGAAGTTGAAACCAGGAACAATAAAAGCCATCCCGGCTCCTGCATCCATCGGATGAGATTGGCGGTCAAGATCGTGATCGCGATGACGGTTTCGGAACAGTCCCGGCGTTTCGCCATCACCCGGTTCATCCCCA